>Ga0268280_1000080_pt1 | contig 94239 bp, 82 predicted proteins | sample saktaG_9_FD_190139 | JGI IMG/M metagenome (GOLD analysis project Ga0268280, IMG submission 190139) | Saline water microbial communities from Sakinaw Lake, British Columbia, Canada - sak_2011_5_24_40m | ecosystem: Environmental > Aquatic > Non-marine Saline and Alkaline > Saline ...
ATCTCGCTTTGCATATTCAACATTGTTCATACGTATATTCTATCAAATTTCAAGCAATCAAAAAAGAGGCTAGGCCTCTTTAGTTGAAAAACTTGTTTTTCATTTTTTCATTTAAATATTAAAAAACACCTTAAATTGACAATAAGGTGTTTTCGTTTTATAAATTATCCGTTAATGAGTAACTCTTTTGCACTTTGAAGAGATGCCTCAGTGACTTTATCACCAGAAATCATCTGAGCGATGTCTATGATTCGATCATTGAATTCCAAATAGTCTGCTTTTGCTACAGTTCTCATCTTATCAATTTGTTTCATTACTTTGAGATGATGTTCTCCTACTGCGACGACTTGAGGGATGTGAGTGATGGAGATGACTTGACAAAAATGGGATATTTCATGAATTTTCTTTGCAATCTGTTTTGCAACAAATCCACTGATTCCAGTGTCAATCTCGTCAAAAATAATGGTTGACAGGTTTTGTGAGCGGATGAATATGGTCTTGAATGCTAACATAACACGGCTCATTTCACCACCAGAAGCAGTTTTTGAGAGTGGTTTCAAAGGCTCTCCTAGGTTCGTGGAAATCATTAATTCGATTTCATCAAATCCATGGTTCAAAAATTTTTCACTGTCAAGACTATCTTGTGGGAGTTTTGGTGTAACAAGAATTTCAAATTCTGTGTTCGGTAGAACCAAGTCTTTAAGAACAACTTTGATTTCACTTGAAATCTTATCAGATATTTGTTTTCGAAGAACGGTTAGTATTTTGCCTTTTTCCAAAGCTTTTTCGAAGGAATCGGACAATTCTTTTTTAGATCGTTTCAAATATTCATCGAAATTTGTGACTTGGTCAATTTCCTTTTCCAGGAAATAGATATATTCAATCAATTCAGGAACCGTCATCTTGTATTTCTTTTGGAGTGTTTCAAGATCGTGGATTCTTTCTTGAATTGAACGTAACGCGTCTGGGTCAAAATTCAAATGATCAAATTTATCCTTTACTTGGTGAACGGCATCATCCATTTCATAATACAAGTTTTCAACAGACTTATGAAGTTCAGTGAAGTCTTGGCCATATTTTGAGAGCTTATCAAGACCTTCAACAAATTCATAAAAATGATCCATGAATTGCGCGTCTTCCGAAATCGAATTGATTTCTCCTAAAGTCGAGTAGATTTTATCGAAATTAGAAAGTAAACTTTCTTCTTCGCTTAGAGATTCAAGTTCGTTAAGCTCTAAATGAAAATCTGTCAGCTCTTTTAGTTGAAACTGATTCATCTCCAATTTTCCAGTCGCGTCTTTTTGTTTTTTTGTAAAATCCAAATATTCTTTTCTTTTTAAATGATAATAATGGAGTGCCTCTGAATACTCTGCGATATACGTATCCATTTTTTTTCGATTGAAACCGTCAATCAATTGAACGTAATTTGAAGGATTAATAAGTCTTTGCGTATCAAATTGAGAATGAACGTCTGCAAGTTCTTTCGAGATGTCTTTCAAGTCTTGAAGCGTTACATTCACTTGATTGATTTTCAAAGAATTTTTGTTTTGATTACTGATTTCTCTGGTAATAACAATTTGATCTTCCATCGCTGAAATTCCAAGTTTGGTCAGTTTTGCCCGGATAGTCTCGTTTTGAAAAGAAAAAGTTGCTTCAATAGTGGCTTTCTCAGACTCACTTCGAATCAAGTCCTGACTTGCCCTGTCTCCAAGCAATAAAGATATCGCGTCTATGAGGATGCTTTTACCTGCACCCGTTTCACCTGTCAAGACCGTCAAACCGTCAAAAAAATCAAGTTCAATATGGTCTATAATTGCAAAATTTGTAATCGATAGGTGTTTCAGCATACATGATCCCCACTTTATTTTACTAGGTATTTCGATAGAATTTGAGCGACGCTTTCATCATCCAAGTTGTACTTAAGATACAATTCACTGATCTTTCCTTGTTGGATGAATTCATCAGGAAGCCCGAGAATCTCAACTTTACACTGCATTTTTGAAGAGGTAGCCATATACTCTAATATGGAACTTCCCAAAGAAGAAATTTTAGTCGAGTCTTCAAGCACGACAATTGGATGCCCCTCATTAAGAATTTTATCCAGCATAGCAGTATCTATTGGTTTTATAAATCGGGCATTGATTAACGTTACGTTCAAGGCTTTGGACTGAATCAATAATTTCATCCTGTCAACATTGTCCCCATAAGTAATCAAATTAACTTCTCCGTTTGGAATAACTTCTTTCCAAGTAGGTTTGTCGATTTTTTCAACCGATTCTAGAAGAACAGAATTATATTCGATTTTGTTTCTTGAGTACCGAATCGCAATCGGATGTTTGGAGACGTAAAACGCATAATCAAGTAATGAATATGCCTCTTCTGCATCTTTCGGCTGAACGATTTCCATGTTTGGAATGTGTTTCAAATAAGCAATATCATAAATTCCTTGATGTGTTTCTCCATCATCACCAACAAGTCCGGAACGATCAATTCCAAAAACGACATGAATGTCTTGTCTTGCGATGTCATGTGAGATTTGGTCGTAAGCTCTTTGGAGAAACGAAGAGTAAATCGGAACGAATACAGTCTGTTTGTTCATGACCAAAGCACCTGAGAAACACACTGCAAAGGATTCACAGATACCGACGTCAATGATTTGATTCGGATAGAGTTCTTGAAACTTGTTCAACCCTGAGCCGTTAATCATTGCTGGCACGACCACTTGAAATTCAGGATGATCCTTTGCATATTTGATTAAATAACTGCTGATAATGTTACTCCAAGAGGAAACATTTTCTGGAAGTTTTTGTAAAGGTTTCCCAGTTTCTATGTCAAACGGCCCTACTCCATGCCACAACCCATCAAGATCAGATTCGGCAGGTAGGTAGCCCTTTCCCTTCTTGGTTATTACATGAAGAACAGTCGGACGATTCACTTTTTTTGCAAGTTCAAAATATTTTTCAAGTTGCTTTAGGTCATGTCCATTAATGGGACCATAATAGGTGAATCCAAGTTCGTCAAAGATAGTCATATTCTTCGCGAAACCTCTTAACATGAATCCAATTCTATTTTTAAGGTCAATCAAGAATTTTGGAAACTTAACCGATCTTCTTCTTGCTTTCACATAGGTTTTCGAAGAACGAAGCGAGTTCAGTATTTTTGAAAGCGTTCCTACGTTTTTTGAAATGCTCATTTCGTTGTCATTTAAGATGATAATCGGTCTCATCTCATTTTGGTGACCCAAGTAATTCAATGCTTCAAAACTGAGCCCACTGTTTAGAGAACCGTCTCCAACAACCGCGATATTATAATTTTTTTCACCTGTAAACTGTCTAGCTTTTTCGAATCCTGCAAGTGCTGCTATTGCTGTTGAGGAATGTCCTGCTTCCCAAACATCATGAACAGACTCTTCTCTTTTGATGTATCCCGATAGACCTTCAAATTGTCTTAACTGGTCAAAATACTTTGCTCTACCTGTCAGTATTTTGTGGGTATAGGACTGATGTCCAACATCAAAAATAATCTTATCATTGGGAGAATCGAAGGTCTTATGTAAAGCGATTGTCAATTCAACAGTGCCAAGATTAGAAGAAAGATGTCCTCCGGTCTTGGATACTTTATCAATGATAAAAGTGCGAATCTCTTTCGAGAGTTCGACCAGTTCATCGTGATTCATTTGTTTTAAGAACTTCGGGTCTTTGATATCTAGTAAATCAATCATCGTTTCACCTTTGAGGAGTTATTCTTCGTCTTTAATATTGAAATCTGTCAAAGTATTTTGATTCATCAGTTTCACGACAACTTCTTCCGCTCTTTTCAATTCTTTCGAGCAAAAAGAAGCCAGTTCCGTTCCCTGATGATATTTTTTGACTGAATCTTCCAAAGACAATGATCCAGATTCAAGTTCTTTGACAATCTTTTCTAGTTCTTCAAGTGCTTGTTCAAATGTTTTCTTTTCTTCCATTAGATTTCACCTTTTTCAATGTCTTTTACGACGGAACGGAATCGTCCGTCTTTTAACTGTGTAGTTAGTGTATCCCCGACTTTAATTTGTGTTAGGGAGGTCAAAATTTGGTCCTCTTTCGAAATGAGACTGAATCCTTTTTTCATCATTGATAGCGGATTTGACAGTTCTAATTTGTCAAGTTGACGAATAAATTTAGACTCGCTCACCCTAACCGAATTCTCAAATGCATATTTCATTCTTCTATGAAACTCGATTACTTGGTCATTATTTTTCTTCAATACCTGAGCAGGGCTCTGTTGGATAAGCCGTTCAATCAAATGATCGGTTTTAAGTTCTTTTGTTTGAAAGAGTCTTGTAGGTTCTGAAAACACAATGGAACGAGTACTGTTTTCAAATCGTTTTCGGAAGGTATTTAATAATTGATTGAATAGAATTGATGATTTATGAGATAAATCCATCACACTCGCAAGAAGAGCTCTTTTATCTGGTACAGCAAGTTCTGCTGCTTGGGAAGGCGTAGCTGCTCTCTTATCTGCCACAAAGTCTGCAATCGTGAAGTCTGTTTCATGACCAACTGCCGAAATAATTGGAATCCTAGAATGATATATTGCTCGTGCGACAGCTTCTTCATTGAACGACCATAAGTCTTCAATCGATCCGCCCCCTCGTCCAACAATTAACGTATCGACGAGTCCGTCAGAATTGGCTTTTTCAATTTGTTTCACAATTGACATCTTGGCTTCTGTTCCTTGTACCAAGGCGGGATATACAATAATTTGTGCCAATGGGTATCGATGACCAATGACATGAATGACATCTCTCACGGCAGCTCCGGTGGGAGAAGTAATCACACCGACCGCTTTTGGAAACGGAGGAATCGGTCTTTTGTGAGAATCTTGAAACAATCCTACTTTTTCTAAATTATTTTTCAGCAGTTCATAAGCAACATATAAATCTCCAACCCCATCAGTGACCATTCTAGTCACGTATACCTGATAGGTACCATAAGGTTCATAGATGCTGATATATCCTTCTACAATGACTTTTGAGCCATCCATAGGGGAAAATCTTAAGGACTGAGTTTCTCTCGCGAACATCACAGCTGAAATCTGTGAGGTTTCGTCTTTTAATGTGAAATAAAGATGCCCTCTGCTATGACGTTTGAAATTAGATATTTCAGCTTTCAACAAGACGTTTTTTAGTTCACTGTCATTGTCAAACTTGAATTTCAGATATCGATTGAGGGCAGTGACCGTTAGATATGTTCTTTCCAAACTATCACCCCGTTATTTAAAGAGATTTGTTTTGATATTGTCAAGCAACCGATTATTAAAACCTTTGGCTGCGTCATCATCCAAATTCGTATATTTTTTTGTTAAATTAATGGCCTCATTAATCGCAATTTCATAAGGCATTTCTGTATACATCATTTCATAGACTGCATATCTGATAATACCCAAGTCCACATAGTTCAATCGATCTATCGTCCAGTTTTGAAGATTCTTTGATATAATGGCATCAATTTCCTTCAAATGTAAAAAAACATCACTTAGGATGTTCAATACTTCTTCTTCATATTCTGCCACTTCGTAGTCTCCACCCATCTCTTTCAAATAGATGAGTTGTATTACCTTTTCTCTTAATTCTGTTCTGCTCATTTTATACTCCCTGAAAATAAATACGTTCCTATTTTATCATAATGACGCTTAAAATGAAAGCCGTTATATTTGAACATTTATGACGAATCACAAAAAAAATACACCCTAAGGTGCATTTTGATATTGTCCAGATTCTCTCAAAAGAGAATATCTTGAAAATCAGCTTTTCAATTGTGGAACAGAAAAATGTTTTTACACGAAAGAAAACGTCATTTCTATGAACATTTTAATTCGCGTTATTCATGCTTTTCTTTGATAAAGACATATGTTGCATATGGCGGCAACTCTACTTCTGAAGATAAACCGAGAGGAGTAGATTCATTACTGTATATGAGCTTATATTCTTTCGTTGAAACCGTAGAAAGGTTTACTTTCGAAGGAGTTGATTTGAAATTGGACAAGATCAGGTGATTTGAACGAGTTCCGATATTTTCATAACAGTAATGATCCTCATTGTTGATATCGATGAATCTGACTTTACCATTGATGATGTCCTCATGTTCCGTTCTATAGGTAAGAATTTTTTGATAAGTACTCCAAACCGAATCCGGGTTGGTAATTTGTTTTTCTAAATTGATGTCCAAATAATCACTATTAACATCAATCCAAGGTTTGTGGGAAGAGAACCCCGCATTTTCAGTTGAATCCCATTGCATTGGTGTTCTTGCATTGTCTCTGCATCTGGCTTTGATGATATCTAAAGCTTCACTTTCTGAAAATCCCTTATCGAGAAAATTCTGATACTCAGTAAAGACTTCAACGTCTCTAAACTGTGATAATTCAGTGTATTTGACGTTTGTCATTCCGATTTCTTCCCCTTGATAACAAATCGCGGTTCCACTCATGAAATAGAGACTTGATGCGAGCATCTTTGCAGACTTGTCATGATACATTTTGTCATCGCCATAATGGGAGACGACTCTAGGCTGATCATGGTTATGCCAGTAAATAATGTTCCAGCCTTTATTTTCAAGCATCTCATACCAATGCTGATAGCTTCGTTTAATAGATGCAACGCTTAACGTTCCTTGACTCCATTTTCCTCTTAAACGTGGGTTTGAATTGTCAACGTCTGCCCAGCAATGACCAAAATGAATGAGCATATTGAATTCGTTTGAACCGTATCCAGCATATTGTAAAGCTTCCTCTTTGGAGGCTCCACCGGATTCGCCAATCGTCAAAATGTCGTAAGGAACGAATATTTCTTTACCTAGTTCTTGAAGGTATTCATGATGCCTTGGAATACTCGAAAAATTCTCATACCCCGGAAACCCGTCAGGAAAATCCCAATTCTTTTCAAGATGGTTACTAGCATCGACACGGAATCCATCGATTCCAAGATCCAGCCACCAGCGTATCATTTGCTTGATATCTTCTCTTAAGTTCTCATTTCGCCAATTAAGGTCCGGCATCTTCTTACTAAAGATATGAAGATAGTATTCGTTTGTCAAAGGGTTGTATTCCCACGTAGAGTCTCCGAACCATCCTATCCAGCGTGTCGGTTTCATTCTATTTCCAGAACCGTCAAATTTAGGTTTTTGCCAAATGTAATAATCGTGATATTTTTGATGATCAGGATGATTGGGATCTTTCGCAGCTACAAACCATTCGTGTTCATCCGATGTATGGTTAAGGACAAGATCCGTAATGATTCTAATTCCTTTTTGATGAGCTTTGACAAGCAACTCTTTAAAATCGTCAATCGTTCCATAATCGCTTGAGACCTTGTAATAGTCCCGAACATCGTACCCGTTATCATCCATCGGAGAGTCATAATGAGGTGATATCCATAAAATACCGACTCCGAGGGATTTTAAATAATCTAATTTTTCAGTAACGCCTTGAATGTCTCCGATGCCATCGTTATTGGAATCATTGAAACTTCTTAAGTAAATTTGATAAATATTTTCTTTTTGCCACCATTTTTGTTCCACGAGGCACCTCCAAAGTAATATACAATTCTATTATATCTGCTTATGAAACAATTTGTTCTTGAATGCGTTGTTAATCGGTTGCAGGTTTATCTAGAGCAGGAAAAAGCGAACCCTTAACCAGATGAATGCCGTTCGAAGATAGTGTGGATTTCTTCAGTGTTTCTGCTCCATGTTCATAAATCAAGACTAAATCAGGAGACTTATGAAGATTTTTTACAAACGAACAATCATGAGTGTCAACAACCAAGTAATCGGCCAATAAAATGATATCTTCGTCTTTTATTAAAAGTCGGGTCAAATCTTTGAATGCAATTTTGAATCCTTTGGACTTGAGGTATTCAATCGACTCGCGAAACTCAGTCTTGATTGAACAAGGCAGTTGTACCTCAAGAACAAACTGATTCGCTTCAATCTGAGGAGATTTTTTAATCTTTCTAACAAAATCATCGATGACAGAACGGTTCTTGACCGTTTCATAGTGAATTTCAAAAAAGATTGGAACGGTAACGCTTAAATTGACATTTCTTAAATATGATTTAAACAACAATGAATCAATTTTAACAGCGTATTGTCCGCTCTCGATGGCTTCTTCCAGTAACTTCTTTTCTCCAAGCAAGACGCTTGAATGAAGATCAATCTGATACCCATGGATTTCTTGGGTAGACCAACTTCCGATGGGGTAATAGGCAATCGGCGCTTCTTTACCTGTTAACAGTTGTTCTAAGTTAATCTGAATCGTTCTTAATAAATGTTGTTCAGACCTTAATTTTCGATCAGTATATTGTAGCCCGGATCCTTCAGTGCGCCTATAATATTGTTCATAGATGTCATCAATTAATTCTTCAAAGACGCGCTTCTTTTGATTCACGGTGCAAATTCCTTCAAATTCAATGGAATCTAGTGAGAGTCCGCTCTGATTCACAGTCTTGTTCAACTCGTTCCAAATTCGCGTCAAGACGCGCTTATCTGTCGTGTCAAGGTAAAGGAACCATCCACTTTCATTGGCTCGGTAGCTACCCAAATAAGTCGCTCTAGCAATGGTTTTCAGTAGTGTTGGCAGTAAGTTGTTCAGTTTTTTCTTAAAGGAAAAATGGTACTTTTTATAGTATGCTTCCCTGTTCATTAAGTCAAAGTAAATGAGGGATGTCGCTTTGTCCAAACTTTCGAATTCTCTTTTCAAAGATTGCATCGTTTCTAACGACGAATCCATATCTTGTATTAACAATTGGTCGGTGTTTGAAGTCGCGAGTACCTGATCTGTCACATCTGTGATATGAAGATATAATACCATCTGCTTTTCAGTCACAAGGATTTTTAACATTTTTGAGGTGGAGGGAGAAATGCGGGTTTCAATCAACCACTCATTTTTCTTTAAGAAATCATCTAAGTACGGGCGGGGATTGACAAATCTTTCTCTCAAAAATTCATATGGGAAATGTGCTTCCGTAACTTCAAATATTTTACTCGCAAGCGGATTCATCATTGTGACGATTCCGTTTTCAATTCGAATCAATCCCGATTCCAACTTTTCTTCAAAAATCGCACGAATCATTGTGAATTCTTCTTCTTTTTGCCCCAAATAGTATCTTGTAAGGGAAGACTCCAATAACCTGGAAAGCACCAAAATCAATTTATGTATATAATCATAATGGTTCGTTTGATCTAAAAATGACAAGAGATACATGTTTCCATAAGTTTCAGAATAAAGTTTTGAAGCTAAAATCATTTCTGATGAAATCGGAAGATTTCCAATAAAGTCTTTGACTTCTTCCAAATCAGAATGATGGAAGACGTGAATTGGCAAGACTTTTGAAAAGATTTTTTCGATGATTGTCCCCTGAATTTGAACAAAAGAATAGATTTTTTCCATTAATAGTTTCTTATGGTATGTTAATACATGGTACCCATCGTCTAAAAGATAGACGACATGAAATCTCTCCACACTAACGAGTTCAAAGAACGAACGTGCCCCATAGACCAATAAGTCTCTAGAGGAATGAATATCTTGTTTAGACAAGACCTTTGAAATTAAAGAATAGATTCCATCAAATTGGTTCAGCACTTCTACGGATTCATTTCTCAACTCATTTACACGGTCTCTTACATATTCATAGTCCCCAGGAGAATAAACATGTTCAAAAAGACTTAAGCCAGCTTCATAAAAGAGCTTCTGATAGTTTTTAGAGAGTGTCGCCCTGATTTTAGGTTCGTAGTCATGATAGAATTTCAAAGCTTCATCGTAACGTTCCAACTGCACGCATAATAAAAGATAACGATCCAAATAACGGTTCTTAATCTTTGACTTAATGAAGTATTCTTGATATTTTTCTAAAGATCTCTGGTAATCCTTTTCTGCAAACAGCAAATCCGACTCAACCAAAGCAAAAAGTGGGTTTTTTTGATTACGGTCATATATAAGCGCTTTTTCAAAATAGAATCTGGCTTTTTCGAGTCTTGTTAAATGAAGTGACAACATCGACAACTTCAAATATTTCGAAATAATGTTGTTTGAAGACATATTGTCAGGAATGTTTTCCAGCACTTCTATGGCTTCTGAGTACTTCTTCATTCCTTCAAAACCGACGGAGAGATAGAAACTTTGCATCATTAGCTGATGTTTGTCTCCAGTAATGAACCGTTCTCTCATCTTTAAGATGCCTTCAAGCTCATGGAAATCTTCTAATCGAATCAACTGACCGACTAACTTGTCAATCAAAGGAAGAAGCACTTTATAGTCTTCAGTATATTCACTGTTAATCGCTGTTTTAAGCGTCTGTATCGCACTGTCAAAATCTTGGAGGTTCACGTAAGCATCGTAAAGAGCGAAGGCAACCTGAAAATAACCCTCGAAATCTTGCTCTTCAACGGTTTTAGTCTGAAGTTCTAACAGTTTATCGACAAGTTCTTCTGAAGCTTGTTCAAGAGAGAGTTTCTCGAGCGTTTCAAATAGGTTCATGCTACCTCCTTGTTTTAGTAAGAGTGAGTAGAGTTTGGTGGGTTTTCAAATCCTTTATTTTAATGAATACCTTTAAGGGAAACGTTTCTATGAAAGCATAGGTAGGATGAGGGTATCCTTTCGGAAATGTAAGAGAACCTGGATTGATAAAGACAATATCGTCGATTTCTTCCAAAATCGCTCTGTGTGTATGCCCGAAGCAGACAACATTAATTTCATGGTCTTTTGAAACCTCATAAAGTCGAGAAAGACCCATCTTCACTCCATATTTATGCCCGTGGGTAAACAGAAATTTCCAGTCGTCAAAATAAAAGATTAAGTCATCTGGAAAATTCGGTTCAAAAGGATAATTTCCTTTAACACCAATAATGTTTCGTTCACTTAATTCTTCTTCTCGCATTTCAGAATCTCCTAAAGAGATGATTCTGTCGATGTTTTTATATGATTCTAGCATCAAATCAAGGGAGTCTTTATCTTTATGGTTATCACTGAACACTAGAAGTTTCATTTCTAATCTCCTTTAGTGCATTGATGCATTTATGTAGCGCGATGGATCTATGAGAGATTTGATTCTTTCGATCCAATTCTATTTCTGCCATTGTTTTACCTTCTGCAGGTATATAGAATATTGGGTCATAACCGAATCCCTTCTTCCCTTTCATTTCATCAATAATCTCGCCTTCGACTTCCCCATGAAAATTCAAATATCCTGTTTGAGAATCATAATAGACAATTTCGCATACAAACCGTGCATGTCTATTTGCCTTCCCTTTCAAATTTTGAATCAATAGAAGATTGTTGGAATGATCTGTGGCGTCTTTCGAATACCGTTTCGAATAGATTCCAGGTGCACCATCAAGTGCATCAACCATCAATCCAGAATCGTCCGCAATCGTTGGTATATTGTATTTTTTCGCTGATGATGCAGCCTTAATCATTGCGTTTTCCAAAAATGTCAAACCGACTTCTTCAACATCGTCTTCAACTTCTAAATCGAGAAGAGAAATGACGTCAAACCCAAGCGGATTCAATAAGGAGGAATATTCTTTAATCTTTCCACTGTTTTTTGATGCAATCAGTATTTTTTTCATATCATTCACCACTTCAAGTATATCATAACTTGTTCGTTAACAAAATTCAGTATAAAAAAAAGTTAAGAATTTTTTCTTAACTTTTATTACTTATTTTTTTAACCAAGAAGTAAATTTAAGGATATTGTCATTATGCCCCACAAGAATGATTTCGTCTTCAGGTTCAAAAGGCGTTGTCGAGCTTGGAATGATGATTTTATCATCTCTACGAATCGCAACGATATTCACACCAAACTTTGTGCGAATTTCAAGTTCTAACAAATGTTTTCCAATGATTTTCTTTGTGGAAATGGTAGACACAAAACTGTATTGTTGATCGAGTTCCAAATACTCTAAAAGATTACCTGAAACCAAAATCTTCGCAAGTCTTTTTCCCATTGCCTGTTCTGGCCAAATCAAATGATCTGGATTCACACCTAGTTTTTCAACGACTCTGGCATGATATTCACTTTGAACTTTCACATAAACGTTTTTAACCCCAATATCTTTTAATATCAATGTTGTCAAAATCGAATTATCAACGTTAATTCCAGTAGCGACAATTACCGTATCATAACTAGTTATGCCTATTTCCTTTAAAGCTTCTACATCTGTAGAATCAAGGCAAATGGCATTGGTAACGAGTTTGGCAACTTTTTCTATTTTTTCATAGTTTTTATCGATGACTAAAACATCAGCTTCCAAATCAACGAGTTCTTCAATTAATGCCAGTCCGAAACGGCCGACGCCAATCACCGCAAAGTTTTTCTTGACCATAAATATCATCCTTTCAGATAAATACTAACTATTATTATACATTAATTGCTTTATTTGTCAATCAAAGAGGGGCAATGTATGTGTGTTTTCAATGAATAATTTCGATTATTCTATGCAAAAATGTCATAATTTTGTATAATAAATATAATGCGAGGTGAAACCAGTGAATGAATATGAAGACTTATTCAAAACGAATGAAGAATTACCAGTAACCCCCGACAAACCGATTACAGATCCTAACCATGATTTTTTTGAAATGGAACGCGAAAATAAGATAAATCGAAATTTAATTATCATCTATATCGCAATTTCACTTGCGATCACATTGTTTTCTATGCTATATGGATCACTTAGGTTCCCTAATTCCGATCAATTGATTTCTAACATCGTCGTTACGAGGGACATCACGATTGAAACGACCGAGAGTGACTTAGATCCCGCCTATCCTTATGTTATCACGATTACCGGGTGGGTTAAGAACACAAATGACGAAGAAATCCCTTCCGTTTATCTCGAACTTGATTTCTTGACGGCAACGAATGAAGATATTGGATTATATACTTTATCGATAGAAAACCTTGGTCCAAATGAAGTTTGGTACATTCATGATGAAATCTATTCAAGCGATTACCCTGATTCTTATACCATCGCAAAGGGAATTGATGAAACCTCAATGTTTTACTTGCTACTCAATTTTACACAAGTATTCGTCACAGCGATTCTATTTCTACTCATCGACAAATCCAATTTTAGAAAAGACTGGAAAGGATTCAAAAAGAATCCAGGCGTCTATATCGGTCAAATCATTGTTGGCTATTTGATGGTCTTCGCTGCCTTATATGCATCTCAGCTTCTATTACAATATCTCGGAGTGACCGACACCTCCCAAAATGAAAATGCGATTGCGTCAATGTTCACCGACAACATATTTAATCTAGTAATGCTATTCCTTCTTCTTTGCGTTTTTACGCCGATTGTCGAAGAATTGGTATTCAGAAAAGCGACTTACGGATTAATTGAAAAGAAATTTGGCTATCTTCCCGCTATTATCGGTAGTGGATTGATCTTCGGTTTAATGCACGTCATCGCCTACATGGATTTCATTCAGTCCATTCCGTATATTGCAATGGGACTCGTCTTCGGATATGTATACTATCGTTCAAACAAAAATATTTATGTAACAATCGGGGTACACTTCATCAATAATTTCCTCGCTTGGGGTAGTTACGTGATTTTGCTTTATGGAGTAACACAATAGATAAACCTATAAATCTAAAAACGCTGACATTATCTTTGTCAGCGTTTTCTCTAAAAATAGTTATTGACATATGTTAAAAATAGACTTATCATAATACAGGGGCTAATCACCCTCAAAAATCTTTTTCAAATCGGAGATGAATTTTATGAAGAATTATGATGTTGTAATTATCGGTGGAAGTGCTGCGGGTGTTACATCCGCTATCACCGCTAGAAAGTACTACAAAGAAAAATCCATTTTATTAATTAGAGATTTAGAGAATGTTCCAATTCCATGTGGAATTCCTTATGTATATGGTACCGTTCTAGATCCTATGAAAAATCTGATTCCAGTTAATCAGATGATGACTAATTCAAAAATCGACATGGTTATAAGCAAAGCAAAGACAATTGACAAACTGAATAAAATTATAACCACAGAATCTCAAGAGGCTTTCCAATATGATAAATTAGTTATCGCTACTGGCTCTTCTCCATTAATTCCGCCTCTTCCTGGTGTGAATTTAGAAAATGTTTTTTCAATCAAAAAAGATGCTATTTACTTAAAACACATCCAATCCAAACTTTCTAATTCCAAAAAGATAGTGATTATCGGAGCTGGCTTTATTGGTGTAGAAATGGCTGAAGAGTGTAAAAAATTTAATCCAGAACTAGAAATTAACGTTGTTGAGATGCAAGAGCATCCACTCCAACTCGTTTATGACTTGGAATTCTGTCTATTAGCAGAAAAAGCGTTACTAGAACAAGGAATTAATTTCTATTTGAATGAACAAGTTGAATCAATTCTTGGAAAGGCCAGTGTTGAATGTGTTAAATTAGCCAGCGGAAAATGTATTGACGCTGATATGGTTATTTTAGGTATCGGTGCCGTTCCAAATATCGAACTAGCAATCGAAGCTGGTTTAGAAATCGGGCCAATGAAAGGAATCCAAGTCAACAGATACATGCAAACATCGGATGAATCCATTTATGCTTGTGGTGACTGCTCAGAGAAGAAATCTTTCTTTGACTGCCAACCTTCTGGACTACGTCTCGCTTCTATTGCGACAATGGAAGCTAGAATTGCTGGTGCAAATCTCTTTCATCTCCGTAGAAGCAATTTTGGAGTCGTAGGGTGCTTCTCTACTTCTCTTAATAATAAAGCATTTGCAGTAGCTGGTTTAACTGAAGGCGGAGCACTAGCAAAAGGGTATCAAATCTGTGTAGGTGAAGCAGAATCGATTAACCGTCATCCAGGACTAATGCCTGGAGGTGCGATGTTAAAAGTCAAATTAGTTTTTGAAAAGAGCACTGGAGTTATCCTCGGAGGACAAGTTTATGGTGCACTCAGCGCAGGTGAACTCATTAATGCAATTTCTGCTTTTGTCTCCAACAAAATGCTTGCTGAAGACATTGCTACTTTCCAAGCCGGAACTCACCCCGCTCTTACCGCTTCTCCTATCGCTTATCAGTTAGTCAATGCAGCAGAAAATGCCATTGTGAAGATGTTATAGAAACTGAATCCAATAAAAATGCCACTCAGTAACAAGTGGCATTTTTTTTATTCGATTGAAAAGAAATACGTTGGTGCAAGAACCAATAGGTAGAACCAAATGATGACGAGGAATGCTACTAGTCCTCCGATGGTCAAAGCAAGGAACAATGAATAGACAAGCGGTACAAGAACTAAGATGTTAATTAAGAAAGTGAGCCCATAAACAATTAAAGTTAAGACTTTGTTTTTAAGAAGATGTTTCGCACCTAAACTCAAAATACCAAATAGTGCCGGTACAAAGAATAAGAAAGATGCTCCACTCAATATAAATCCAGTCGCAATTGCGAATAATAATAACAAGAAAATTCCTGCAAGCATGAATTCACTTGATTCTTTCATTTTATTAACAACATATTTTTTGTATAACCATAGAAGGCCAAGAACGATAAGCCCCATAAGAATATATGCTGGAAGTTCTGCATTTTCCATCCTGACATAGGTGATACTCCAAGAAGTATGGCCAAGGAAGGCGAACAGTTTGCTTACATAGATTCCAACGATGGCAAGAACGACGATGACTCCAAATATAATTCCCAGTTGTTTCAATACCTTTAGTGGTTTGACGTCTTTCTTTAATACTAAGAAGACAAACAACAAAACAAACAACAATAATGCCGTGAAATGAAGAATCGTTGCACCAGTATCAGTATAAGCAATAAATACGTTTGAGAAGAGATTAAAGAAGACTTGATCTTGTTCTCCTTCAAAGTAATGAATATCACTATAAATAGAATTTGTTGCGAATTCTTCTACAAGCGGTGTAATTTGAGCTCCGTAGTGTTGAATGCTGCTTTGGTTGATGTTGGTATAGTTATCTCTTGGCGTATGATAGTAATAAAGACTATCAAGAACAGCAAAATTAACACCTTGTTTTCCAACTGCCAAGAATTCTGTAAAGTCAGTGCTGTTTGGCATAACCGTATAAACAGCAGTTGCAATGCTATATGAAACTGGAAAATCTGCGTTTTTATAGAAATCAATAATCTTCTCGTTGTTTTTGCTAGTTTCAAACATATAAGCCGGGCCTTCAATGCCTCTAGCTTCGATATTAATCACAAATCCAACTTTGTCCATCAAAGCAGTTTCTCCGGCAACCATCTCAGCGCCGTATAAACCAGTTTCTTCTCCGTCGGTAATCAATATGTAAATCGTATTCTCTAAATCAGTACGATTTCCATAGAGTCTAGCGATTTCGAGTAGCGTTCCGAGTCCGTATCCATCATCGGCTGCTCCGTAAGATCCGCCAAGTTCGCCCATCCGTCCAATATGACCTCTTGAATCATAATGTGCTACTAGAAGAATGCCTGTATCGGAAGTTCCTGGAATCGTCGCAAGAAGGTTATCAATATCATAATCGCTTCCAACTTCAGCAGCTGTGTAATTATATTCTGTAACGTTTGCTACCCCAACAAATTCCTCCAGTTTGTCTTTTAAATACAGACGAACCTCTTCATGTGCTTCAGGGTCATAAACGCTGTGAGGTGCCAAAGAAATCTCTTTGATGTAACTTGCAGCATTGATTGCAGAGAACCCTGTATCGGTTATTACTGGAGTCGGAGTCCATAAAACAAATAAACTGAGCAAAAAGCTTAAACAAATAATGACAAGTGTAATCAAACGGTGTGTAATTCGCATAATTTCCTCCATATAACGTAGTTATCAATTGTTTTGACATTCAAAATAATATCACAATCAAGATTCTTTCTCAACGCATTTTGTGAGGAAACATTGTAAAAGAAAAAAACCGGATGTCCTCCGACAACCGGTTTTCCTATTTGTTAAATTATCTTACTGAATCTTTTAAAACTTTTCCAGCTTTGAAAGTTGGAGCTTTTAATGCAGGAATAGAAATAAGTGCACCCGTTCTTGGGTCATGTCCGGAACGAGCTTTGCGTTCTTTCACTTCAAATGTTCCAAAGCCGGTCAATACAACTTTTTCACCTTTTACCAAAGCTTCTTGTACTGCAAGGACTGTAGAGTTGAGAGCTTTTTCAGCGTCTTTTTTAGTTAGATCAGCAAGTTCAGCGATGCGTGCTACCAATTCAGATTTGTTCATGTTTTATTTCCTCCTTTTATTTGTTATCTTCATTATAGGAAGTTTCATTTTAAATTGCAAGTGTTTAGATAAAAAAAGTTGTGTTTTTTTTGTAAATTTAGCCCTTAAGTGCGTTTTCTTAGCACAATTTTGAGTGGAGTACCCTCGAAATCGAATCTTTCTCTCAATCGATTCTCCAAATATCGGTGGTAACTAAAGTGCATGCACTCGGTATCATTTACGAATAATACGAGTGTTGGCGGTTTAATCCCAACCTGCGTTGCATAGTAAACTTTGACGATGGAATGGTTATGTTCCCTTGGCGGATTCAGCATCATCGCATCGCTGATGATTTCATTCATCAAGGATGTAGAAACTCTTCTTTGATAGTTTTCAAAGACTTGTGAGATGATAGGAAAGAGCGTATGAATTCTTGATTTATTTTTGGCTGAGACGAAAACAATTGGAATGAAAGAAAGAAACTGGAATTCGTTTCTGATTTTATTAGACCATTCGACCATCGTTTTGTCATCTTTTTGGATTGCATCCCATTTGTTCACGACGATAATCATCGCTTTTCCGTTATCAAGAGCATATCCACCGATATGCTTGTCTTGTTCCTGAATGCCGGATTCAGCATCGATGACAAGCAAGGAAACATCGCTTCGCTCAATGGCTTGCATCGCTCTTAAAGCACTATATTTATCTAAAGATTCAAATATCTTGCCTCTTTTTTTGAGCCCAGCGGTATCAATTGCAACATATTTTCTGCCATCGTGCTTAAATTCAGTATCAATTGAATCCGTTGTAGTACCGACAATATCACTGACAATGACTCTATCATTGCCCAATAATGCATTTGTTAGCGATGATTTACCGACATTGGGTCTTCCGATAATGGAAAGTTTAATCGTGTCTTCTTCGTATTCTTCGGTTGTATGAATCGGAAGATGTTCAACAACAGCATCCAACAAATCACCGATTCCGATTCCATGAAGTCCTGAAACGTTAATGACTTTCGTCGCTCCAAGTTCATAAAACTCATAAATGTTATCCCTTAAGGATGTATTGTCGACTTTATTAACGGCGATAATAACAGGTTTTTTCGATTGATAGAGCATTTCCATGACAACACGGTCATCGGGTGTGACTCCCGTTTTGCTGTCAGTAATGAAGATGATTACTTGGCTTTCTTCAATTGCAATTTCTGCTTGAGCTTTAATTTCAGTCAAAAAAGGTGCATCGCTGATTTCGATGCCCCCAGTATCAATGAGATTGAATGAATGTCCAAGCCATGACGCCTTACCGTAGATACGGTCTCTCGTCACACCTGGTGTATCATCGGTAATAGAAACTCTATCTCCGAGGATACGATTGAAAATTGTCGATTTTCCGACATTCGGACGACCGACAATCGCGACAACCGATCGCATAATGATCACCTTTTTTGAAACTTATTTTTTAAATTTAGAGAACAGATCTGCAAGTGATTGGTTTGCAGATACATTATCTTTAAAATGTTCTTCGTATTCTTTTCTTGAGGCTTTTTCTGTTATCTTACGTTTGGAGACAACAAGTTTCCATTCTTTTGGGAAGAAAGTCGTTACTTCAACTGATAAAATGTCGCCAACCTTTAAAGCATCTTCAACACGGTTGATATGTTCTTCAGAGATTTCACTAATTGGAATGAATCCATCTACGCCTTCGATTTCAAGGACGGCACCTTTTTCCAGAATCGTTTTAACGGTTGCGGAAACGATATCTCCAAGTTTGAACTTGACATCAGCCCATGGGTTGTATGACAAATGTTTTTTGGAAAGTCCGACTTGTTTTTTGTCAGGATTGATTGAAATGATTTCAAGTTCAATTTCATCGCCAACTTCGACTTTGCCAGCCAAATTTTCTTGAGGGTCCCAAGAGTAATCATATCTGTTAAGCAAACCGATAACATCTCTTTGAACTTCTACAAGCATACCAAATTGCATTTTCTTAACGATTTTACATGTTACTTTATCGCCAACCTTGAAAGATTCAATAAACAAATCCCAAGGTTTCTTTTGCATCGAACGTATCGATAAGTTGACTTTTCTTCCAGCAATCTTAATGATTTGAACGTCAATCTCATCGCCTACTTTGACAACTTCTTCGACGGATTTGATATGATGATGTGAACATTCAGATATGTGAAGCAATCCTTCCAAGTGATCGGTCAAAGATACGACTGCACCAAAAGCAAGTATTTTTGTAACTTTACCTTTTACGATTGAGTTTAGTTCCAATGTCGATAATTCGTCTTTTTCTTGAATTCTCAATTGTTCCGAAATCAATAGTTTGCGGTTCGCAATAAATACTTTTTTAGAACGATTTTCTTTAACGTCAACGATTTTAACGTCAACATTTTTTCCGATTAAACCATTTTTAAGTTCATCATCTGCATTCGCAACGTCAATCATCGATCCTGGCATGAAAAGTTCAATGCCATGATAATCGAGTTCTAACCCGCCAGGGTTGGAACGTTTGACTTTTGCATTCACAACTTTTCCAACTTGCAGTTCATTGATATGACCTTCGCGAATTTGATTCTTTTCTATCGATAAGCGAGAAAGCAACATAATGTTCGTTTGATCTCCATGAGAAATCTTCGTCACTTTAGCTTCTAGTTCGTCTCCGACTTTCACAAAGTCTCTTGCATCCGTTACTTTCGTTGCGGATAGATGGTCTTTGTAAATGGTTCCTTCAAACATGTACCCAACGTCTACCAAGACTTCTTCTTGATTAACGCTGACGACTGTTCCTTTGATAATGTCACCAACTTGTGGGATTTTGATTTCCATGTTACTCACTCCTCTTAGTCCTTAGGATGTCCATAAACATCTCATAAATTTTATCTGCAACCTCATCGATATCCATCTTTGAAGTATCAAGAAACACTGCATCATCCGCTTTTCGAAGCGGATTGTAATTTCTAGATGAATCAATTAAATCTCTACGTTTGATTTCTTCTATCAATCCGAAGTAATCACTTTTGATTCCAAGTACTTTATTTTCTTCGAATCTTCTTCGGGCACGCTCTTCAACCGTTGCACTCATATAGATTTTCAAATCTGCATCTGGTAAAACAACGGTTCCAATGTCTCTGCCGTCCATGACGACATTTGAGTTCTTAGCGATTTTTTGTTGAAGCATTACCAGTTTATTTCGAACAGGAACATGACTCGCAACGATGGATACATTATTGTTCACTTCATTCGTTCGAATTTCGTGAGTGATGTTCTTTCCATCAAGATACAATACTCCATTTTTGAATTTCATTTCAATATGATCAAGAAATTCAAACTGTGTCGGATCTGATAAATCCAGATTCAATTCCATGGCTTTGTATGTCGTAGCCCGATACATGGCACCGGTATCGATATAGGTAAAATTCAACCTGTTGGCTACCATTTTTGCTACAGAAGACTTCCCTGCGCCTGCCGGACCGTCGATGGCTAATTTATAATATTTCATATTATCACCCCTCAACTCTAAACATTATATCACAAATCGGTGAATTCCGTGCAACCTTTTTGCTTACTTTCCGTATCTTGACAAATTCCACAATTGTTTGATTTCGTGCGGTCCAAGCAACCTAAAATCACCTTGTGCGAGGCCATCAGTTGTGACGACTCCAAATCGGTGTCTCCTCAGTTTCAAAACAGGATGTCCAATCTGTTCAAACATTCTTCTTACTTGATGATATTTGCCTTCGGTTATGATGACTTTTACATATGTATTTTCCTTGGGTTCATCATATTCAACGTCGAAAATTTTCGCAGGAGCAGATTTAAAATCTCCAAGGTCAAGACCTTTTTGGATTCTAGAAGACTCTTCTTTTCGAAGTAGTCCTTTGACTTTGACATGATATTCTTTCTCAACTTTGAACTTTGGGTGAATGAGAGCGTTCATGAAATCTCCGTCATTCGTTAAAAGCAATACGCCTGATGTATCATAATCAAGCCTTCCGATTGGGAAAACTCTTTCTTTGACATGAATCAAGTCCATAATCGTTCGTCTGCCCAAATTATCTGAAGTCGTCGAGACATAACCCGTAGGCTTGTTTAAGACATAGTAGGCAAGTTCTTCATTCATTAGAAGTTTTCCGTCTACTCTGATTTCATCTTGAGGCTCGACTTGAACTCCCATTTCGGTCACAACGATGTCGTTGACCATCACTTTGCCTTCTTTAATCAGTTCTTCAGCTTTTCTTCTCGAACAGATTCCGGCCTTTTGTATTTTTTTTTGTAATCTTTCCATTAATAAAACCTCTTCCCAAAAAAATGAGGATAGATGGGACTACCCTCATGATTGCTATATATTTTCTACCTCGAGGTTTTCGTTGTGAACGTCTACCGAAAGCAAAACACTTTTGATTCTTCTTTTGTTGACCTTAAGGACTTCAAAAGTAAGAATTTCAATATCTTCGCTAACGAGTTCGCTTAAATCATCGTAAACCTGATGAATCTTTATTTCATACTCTATCTTTTCCCCAACTTCAGGGATGTCTTGAAACTTTTCAAACAGCCATCCACCAACAGAAGTTGATTCCGAAACTGGAGCTTCGCCCAAATCAAGGTCTTCAAACAAATCTGTTAGGTCATAGTCTGCATTAATGACATAATTGTAATTGCTTTTTTTGATGATGTTTTCTGTTACATCGTCATGCTCGTCGTAAATTTCTCCGACGAGTTCTTCCAATGCATCTTCCATGGTTACAAGACCATCCACACCACCATATTCATCAACAACGATTGCCAAGTGAGAGTTTTCAGCTTGTAGTAATTCAATTAATGCATCGACTTTTGTCGTAGATGGAATGAATATCGGTTTTCTGAGCATCTTCTTTAGATTGATGTTTTGGCCCTTGATGAGTTTCGTATAGTAATCTCTTTCAGACAATACACCAATGATGTTATCTTTATTGTCATCGTAGACTGGAATTCTTGAGAATTTGTTTTTAAAGAAGACTTCAGTCACCTTTTGAAGATCATCAGTCACATCAATCGCAACCATGTCTACTCTAGGCGTCATAATCGATTCGACGGAGATATCGGACAAATCCAATACCTTTTGAAGCATGTCGGCTTCTTCTTCGTCAATCGAACCTTCTTCCTCCATCGTATCAATGATGGTTTCAAGTTCCGATTCGGTTACGGTCAGTTTCGACTCAACATCAATTCGCCCAACAACTTTGTTATTGAGTATTCGAAAAAGGAATGTGATTGGTGTCATAATTTTTATTAGAAAATAAATGGCACCGCTGACGCCAAGGCAGATTTTGTCAGGATGCGTTCTCGCCAAACTTTTGGGCAGAATCTCTCCGAAAATCAAAATCATTGTCGTCATGACAACAGTATTAACTAATGTAACAATGGTATCAGCATTTGGAAGCGATGCGAAAAAACCTGTGAACATCAGAACGCTGACACTCGCGAGTCCGATGTTTGCAAGATTATTACCGACAAGTAAAGTCGTAAGTGCCTTGTCGAAGTTTTCGATAATCCATAATGCTTTTTTTGATCCACGAACTTTCTGCTCTACCAGTGTTTTCAATCTTACTTTTCCGACTGCGGAGAATGCCATTTCCGTCATTGAAAAAAATGAGGACAAGACAAGCAAAATCAGAATCAAAAACAAATAAACTGGATTAAAAGGTATTGCAAGCAGTAAATTCCACGTGTGACTTATTTCCAAGAAAAATCACTCCCTAATGCATAATCGCTACTTGGCTCTTGTATCATATTTTCCAGTAGCGGTTGACACGATAATTTTTTCGCCTGTTTCAATGAACAGTGGAACCAAAAGACGAAGACCAGTATTAGTCAAAGCTTCTTTTGTGGCGTTTGATGCAGTGTTGCCTCTTGCGCCTCCAGCCGTTTCAACGATTTCCAGTGTTACTTTGTCTGGAAGTTCGACTCCAAGAATTTCGTGTTCGTAAGTAATTACATAAATCGTCATTCCTTCAGTGAGATAATTCAACTCACTTTTGATCCGGTCCGTTGGAATTTCGATTTGCTCATAGTTCTCCATGTTCATAAAAACATTCATGTCTCCATTGACATAAAGATACTGCATGGATGTCTTTTCAATTTGAGCTTGATTCATATTGATACCGGCATTAAATGTTTTGTCTAATACCGATCCGGTTCTTAGATTGCGTAATTTTGTTCTGACAAAAGCACTGCCTTTGCCTGGCTTCACATGTTGAAACTCGATGACCGAATAGATGTTTCCTTCGTATTCGATTGTGAGCCCAGTTTTGAAATCATTGGTACTAACCATGAAAAATCCTCCTAATGGTGCAAAATACTCGTTTTGTTATCATTACTATTATAATACATTCATCGCCAGTTGACAATAGATTTCAACTCTACTATAATATAACATAGCATATTAAAGGACGTGGTACGATGTTTTTGACAGTATGGGATTGGTTATTGCCGATTTCAGTGGGTTTGTTCGCCGGCGTGCTGATTTCAACTCGAAAAAGAGTGGACTTGACACAACTGGTTACTTTAGACCCTGAAGAATTCAGACTGAACATGAGAAAAGGTCAACTCGTTGACATTCGCAAGGAAGAAGATTACAAGAAGTCAAAAGTCAATGGATCGAGAAACTTTCCAAAACGCTCGATTTTCTCACAAATTCATAAAATGAGAAAAGACCAAGCCGTTTTTATCATCGGATCCGTTAAGGGAATTAATCCTAAGTCCGTCGCGAAAAAGCTGATTAAAAAAGGATTCCGCCCAGTATACATCTTAAGGGGCGGAATCGAAAATTGGCCGTTTATTTTGAAAGAAGAGTAGAGTGGATTTCACTCTATTTTTTTTATATAGTCGATGACTTCATTGACGGTGTTGTCGAAATGTTCCAAATCGGAAACAAACCACTCTATCTCCATCTTATTATGAAACCAAGTCAATTGTCTTTTCGCATACCTTCTTGAATGAAGTTTGATCAATTCAATGGACTCTTCAAGAGAAATCAACCCATCGAAATAAAGATATAGTTCTTTATATCCAATTGCCATCAAACTCTGGGAATGTACTTTTGCATCGTAGAAATATCTAACTTCTTCTACAAGACCCTTTTCGAACATAGCATCGACTCTTTGATTAATTAAATCATAAAGCTTGCTTCTATCAAGGTTCAATCCAATCAATGTCATTTCAGGATAGAGGGGATGTTTCCCTTTATTCAAATATCCAAGGGTTTTGTCTTTCGCAATCTCCAAACTTCTCAATAGACGCCTTCTGTTGTTGGGATGAACGGTTTCACCAATTTCAGGATTCAATTCCATCAACAGTTCATGAAGTTCTTGATTTGTTTGGTCTTGATAGAGTTCATAAGTTTCAGAACTTCTCTTTTCTCCTGAAAAATCATAGTCATATAGTGCAGCTTGCAAATAAAGACCGGACCCTCCAACAATAACGATATTTTTTTTTTCATTTTTCAATTCTTTAATTTTCTCACGAACTCGATTTTGATAATCCGCTACGCTGAATGAATCTTCTGGGTTTAAAAAATCAATCAGATGATGTTTAATTCCTTGCATTTCAGTTGATTGAATCTTTGCAGTTCCAATATCTAGACCCTTGTAAAACTGCATAGCATCAGCGGAAATCACTTCTGCGTCAAAATGTTTTGCTATTGCAAGAGAAAGAGATGTTTTACCGACAGCAGTCGGTCCTACAATGACAATAAGCCTAGGCATCATACAATCCTTTTAAAGAGTTTTTCAATCTCAGTTTCACTCAAATGAAGGAAAATGGGTCTTCCATGAGGACAAGTATAAGGGTTTTTGCATTTTGACAAGTCAGTGAGTAAAGCGACAGCTTCCATTTTGGTAATGAAAGCATTGGCTTTCAAAGAATGTTTGCAACTGAGTAGTTTTGCGAGTTCATCTCTGATTTCACTGATGTGAAGATCTTTATTTTCAATAAAAGTCATCAATACCGATTCGGTATAGAATACTTCATATCCCCTAGGAAACCACGCTGGCGTTTTTAAGATTCTAAATGTACTTTCACTTTCTGGTCTTAATGTGATTCCAAATTCTTCAACTTCCGCAAGATGAGGCAAAAGAGCAGAAACATAAGACGCGGTCAATTCTATTTTCATTGGCACTAGCAATTCATAATCGTTCTTTTCAGGAGAAGCCATTCTTGCGAGATAGCGTTCATAACGAATACGTTCTGCTGCTGCATGTTGGTCGAGCATATAAAGACCACTATTATTTTGGAATAGCAAGAAGGTTCCTCGGTACTGTCCTATATAGTCCAATGAAGGAAGTTTCTTTTCTGTTTTAGTTTCTTCTTGTACGAAATTAGAGTCTATACCATTCAGTTCAAATGCATAGGCAGACTCTGATTTTGGTTCAAGTTCCGTTAAAGTATCATCGCCGACAAAGTCCATTTCAATTTGCGTTTCTTGCTTTGCAGTCATGCTCTTCTCAATCGGTTGTATGACTTCCACAAGTTCAAGTTTGGATTGGATGGTATGATGAATCAACTCAACCAAACTATCTTCTTCAGAAAACTTGACCTGTTGTTTCGTTGGATGAATATTGACATCAATCAAGCTTGTATCGACAGAAATGTTAATCAAGACAATTGGGTAACGATTCAGAGGAATTAGTTGACCATACGCCTCCAAGATTGACTTGGTGAGTCGAGAAGACTTGATATAGCGATGGTTCACAAACACTGAGATATAGTTTCTGCTCGAACGATTTTGAATCGGATTCGAAATGAATCCACTAATCTCATAGTCTCTGTTTTTTCCAGAGAATCGTCGCATGCTTTTGGCTACTTCAATCCCATAAATCTTAGCGAGCACATCAAGCGTATTCCCATTTCCGGCTGTTTGAAAAAGAAGTTTCCCTTGATTTGAAAGGAAAAAACTTACTTCTGGATGACTTAACGAAAACTTTGACACCAAATCTACGACGTTCGATAATTCAGTCTGTGGACTTTTTAAATACTTGAATCTAGCAGGTGTGTGATAAAAAAGATGAGTAACTGTAATACTGGTTCCTTTTCTGTAAGATCCAAAACCTGATTCTAATAGTTCCCCATCTTCATAGATAACCTTGGAGCCGACTTCTTCATTACCTGTCGACGTCAAGAGTTCAATCCTTGATATACTTGCAATCGAAGGAAGCGCCTCACCACGAAAACCTAAGGAACGGATATGAAACAAATCATATTCGTTTTTTATTTTGGAGGTCGCGTGGCGTTCGAATGCTAATAATGCATCTGTTGCGTCCATTCCGGACCCATTGTCAACAACCTGTATTCTTTTCAACCCGGACTCTTCGAGAAAGATGTCGATGTGGTTGGCTTTGGCGTCAAGCGAATTCTCAACCAATTCCTTCACGACATTACTGATTCTTTCTACGACTTCTCCAGCTGCAATCATATTGGATAATTTTGTATCTAACAAAATGATTTTTCCCATCTAAAATCCTCCTTTCAAAGCAATATTTCTTATGTTTTATGTTTAATACGATTAATTTCATCAATCACGTCTGAAAGCAAATTCATTGCTTTGAGTGGTGTGATTTCATCAATATCAACTTTTCCTAATTGTTCAATAACTGAATGGTAAACACTCTCAACTTGTTCCTCTTCTACAAAAGCTTCTTCATAGTTGAATAGATCAATGGTTTGAGGCTTGATGATATTATACCCATGATTCTTCTCAAGTTCTTCAAGAATTGATTTCGCTCTTCGAATTAAAGGAGCGGGAAGATGGGCAAGTTTTGCAACATGAATGCCATAGGACTTATCGGTCGGGCCACTTTGAACTTTGTGTAGAAAAACGATATTTCCTTTGTCCTCTTTTGCGACGACATGGACATTGCGAAGCGATTTGAGATCATCTTCAAGATAAGTTAATTCATGATAATGGGTCGAAAACATGATCTTGCAATGAATCGCTTGATGAGCATATTCGATGATGGCTTGTGCAAGGGCCATACCGTCATAGGTTGCTGTTCCTCGTCCGATTTCATCAAACAGAATCAAACTGTCTTCTGTTGCATTTTGAAGTGCATAGTGAACTTCAAGCATTTCCACCATGAAAGTAGACTTTCCACTTGTAAGGTCGTCACTTGCACCGATGCGCGTAAAAATCTGATCAAAGATTGGCAGTGATGCTTTTTCTGCCGGAACGAAACATCCCATCTGTGCGAGAATGATTGTGAGAGCCAATTGTCTCATATAAGTGGATTTACCAGACATATTTGGCCCGGTAATCAAAAGAATATTCGTCGATTCATCCATATCCACATCATTTTCAACGTACATTTCATTTTCAAGTAACGTTTCTACGACTGGATGTCTTCCATTAACGATATGAATATTTTTTTCTGCAACATGTTCAGGCATGACATAGCGATGTTTCATTGAAACCGTTGAAAAGGCATTCAACATATCTGTTTCAGATATTGCTTTTGCAAGTTCTTGTAAAGCAGGAATTTCTTTGTTCGCTAAATCTCTCAATTCCAAAAACAAGTCATATTCCAATTTAATGGCATCATCCAGAGAACCGATAATTTGTTGCTCTTTGAGTTTCAATTCAGGCGTGACAAACCGCTCTGAATTCGACAGGGTTTGTTTTCGAATATAGCCGAATTCATCTTTGACTTGATCCATTTGCCCTTTGGAAACTTCTATATAATAACCGAAAACACGATTATATCCAATTTTCAACTTTTTAATTCCTGTCCGTTCTCGTTCTTGGGTTTCAAATGAGTCGAGCCAGTTTTTTCCGGTAGTACTGTCTTCCTTAATCAAATCAAGTTCCTTTGAATAACCATGTTTGATAAATCCGCCTTCAGTAATAGATAGTGGGGGGTTCTCGACAATGGCACTTTGAATTCTATCTTTGAGCTCTTTGATTTCATTCATTCTAGAAGCCAGCACAAGTGCGTATTCATTATCTAAACTCTTCAGGACTGATTTAATATCAGGAACTGCTGATAATGACCTTGCAAGATGCGTAAGGTCTTTTGCATTGGCATTTCCAAAGGAAAGCCTTCCGATGATTCTTTCAAGGTCATAGACGATCTTCAAATGATTTTTTAATTCTTCTTGGAGTATAAAATGATCATTGAGCGAACTGACGAAATGGTATCTCTTATGAATTAAGTCCTTGTCTACAAGTGGCCTTAAGATGTTTTGCTTTAATGTTCTAGACCCCATTGCGGTTTCGCATTCATCTAGAAGCCAAAAAAGTGTTCCTTTTCTATTTTGAGCCCTTAATGTTTCAGTCAACTCAAGATTTCGTTTTGAATTGTTGTCAATTCTTAAATAGGTTGTAGATTCAAACAATTGAACTTTTTGAAGATGTAGGAGTTCACGCTTTTGCGTTAAAAGCAAGTAGCTTACAAGTCTACCAAAAGTTTTGATCAAATCTTTATCATAGATATCTAATATGAGGTTTCTGTAAAAAAACGGAACTGTCGTATCGTCATGAACTGAAACGGTCAATTCATAAGAATCAAGATATGGTTTTAATAGCGACTGATGAAATTCACTGCCAATTACGAGTTCTTTTGCGTTCAAATTCATAATTTCACTGAAAAGAAGTTCAATTTCTTTTGGCATTGTGACGATTGAATTCTGGCCAGTTGATAAATCAGAATAGCCCAAAAGATAGCGATCAGCCGATTCGGAGACAGAACAGATGAAATTGTTCGATTTTTCGTCAATGGTTCCTTCTTCCATCAAAGTGCCAGGCGTAAGAATTTTGATAACTTCTCGTTTGACAATGCCTTTTGCGAGAGAGGGATCTTCCACTTGCTCTACAATTGCGACTTTATATCCTTTGTCAATCAGCTTTTGAGAGTAGATGTTGACCGCATGATAAGGAACACCGCACATTGGGACGCGCTCTTCTTGACCTGCATCTCTTCCCGTTAAAACAATTTCTAATTCTTTTGATGCAAGAATTGCATCTGAGAAAAACATTTCATAAAAGTCCCCAAGTCGAAAAAAGACTATAAAGTCAGTATAGTCTTTTTTGATTTCAAGATATTGTTGCATCATTGGTGTATAGGACATTATGTCTATATCTTTCAAAGCAATCACCTACAAAGAGTTATTAGATTACCAGAATACTGGGATTCCAAAGGGTGGTACTCCATTGTTTATATAATAGAGATATGAATATCCAACAAATCCTAGAACGGCAATAATTGCGATAAAAATCAGGACCGTAACCCAGCTTCTTGTTCTTCTCCGTTTTTTGTATTTTTTGATGATTTGGTTAATCTTTTCGTCGAGAAGCTCTTTCTCTTCTTGAGAAACATCTACTAGTTCTTTGTGTGCAATTTCAAGTTTTTTCTCTTCAACGGGCTCGAGAACAGGCTCCTTGGTTTCCTCGATAGGTTTCGGTTCTTCTTTTTTAACTGGTTTCGGTTCAGAAGCTGGTTTTACTTCAATGATTGGTTCAACCACTTCTTCTTCAACGGGTTCTACAACTTCACTGAGTTCTTCTTCTTTTATTTCCTCAACCTTTTGAACTTTAGGGACAGGTTTTTCTATGATTGGTTCAATAATAGGCGCAGCGGGAACGAATTCCTCTTCTTCTTGGAGAGAATCTGGAACCTCAATTTCTGGTTGAGGTTGTACGACGTCTTCAGTGACGGGAATGTCTTGATCAGTTCCTTCAAACAGAATCGTATCGATTTTCACTGCATCAAGATCACTTGCCAATGGGATTGTATAATCATGATAATCTTTTATGATTTCTTTGTGGTACAAGTGAAGGTCAAATATGATGTATTCAACCATATCGCTCTTTTTGAGGTCAATCGAGATATTAAATCCTTTTTCTTTCGCATAAATTTCAAGTTCTAGGACGCTTTTATCATTAAGCAACTCTGCTTCTTGCGGCGAAAGACGGAATCTACCTTCTAAAATTGCAATCAGCTTTGACTTGTTGACACGACGTGGAACTTTGACTCCATATTTTTCACCAAGTCCACGCAAATCGCCTAATGTACAAGTATGGACGAGAACTTCTTTTAATATTTTTAGACTGACGCCATCAAGATAACCCGATGGTTCAAAGAAAATATCTTCAAATAAAACTTTAAAATTCTCATATTTGATCTTTTCAAAATCGACGGCATACTTATATTTTAGTTTTTCAAGTTCATCAAAGAAATTATTTTTAAGTTTATACAAGTCTCTGTTCAAAAATAAGAAATTGAAAAAGATTTCCTTGTACTTGGCTGCGTCAAAGTCAAGATTAAAATCCGTAATTAGCTTTTCAAGCAAAAAAACGGAATATTCGTTGTATCCACGTAAACGGTATTTTAATTCATCGGAATACGTTTCATATAGCTTGTTTTGAAAAACCTTGGAATAGATGGTTTCCCTTAATACAAACCGATGAACATAAATCGGGATTGTGATTTTAAAGTGTTGCAAGAGAGCTGCCATGTCCTCTGCAGGAATCACCGATAGTGTTTTCGAGTAAGCAAAATAATCATCTAGAGTTTTCAATTTACTCATAGTCTCACCCTTTTCTTTGTCTATATTATTATACTACTATAAAAAAAAAGATATTTCAATAGATAAGAACGAAAATTTAGCGATTTCCACAGTTTTTTTACATTCTGTTTTTTAATGTTACAAGATGTCGTTTTGAACTTAAAAACACAATAGAAAAAGAATTACCTAAATATGGGGAAATTTAGGTAATTCTTGAATTGAATTAATGGATTCGTTAAAAATGTCTTCGACCGTGTGAATGAGATTGTTGAATTCATCCAAGTCAGTCAAATACTCATGGATCAGTACATCACTTGTAAGTTCAGCCAATTTCCGCTCATACTCGAGTCTTACTTTTAAAGCGGATTCACTTTGACCCTTGAATTCATGTCCAACAAGTTTTTTTTGAGTTTCTAAAATTTCTTGATATCTAGACAAATATAACGGATTTGATTCTATTTTAGCTTTCATTTGAATCAAATGGTTGTATAAGTCTGATTTGTTTAGCTTTTCTACGAAAGCATCCATCTTATCCATGAAGTATTTCACCTGTCAACGACCAAGTCTTTGCATCAATGATTTTCAACTCTATCAGTGATCCAACAAGATTCATATCGCCTTGAAAATGGACTAGCTTGTTATGTTTCGTATACCCACTCAGCATCATTTCATTGGTTTTGGAGTGCCCTTCAACCAATACCTCAACAGTCTTGTTTAAAAATCGAAGATTACCACGCTTAAAGCCATCATTGATGATTTTATTCAAACGATACAAACGTTTTTTCTTGTCCTCCATCAGTGTAAAATCCTCTAGTTTAGCGGCTGGAGTTCCACTTCTTGGTGAGAATACAAAGGTATATGCACCCTCGAAACCAGCCTTTTCCACCAAATCAAGGGTTTCTAGAAAGTCTTCTTCAGTTTCGCCAGGAAAACCGACGATGATGTCAGTCGTAAGGGAAACACCTGGTATTTTATTTTTGATTTCTTGAACTGTTTTCAAGTAGGATTCTTTTGTATATTTTCGGTTCATCGCCTTCAAAATCTTATTTGATCCGGATTGAACTGGTAAATGAATATATGGCATTAGATTATGGCCTTTACTCAATGAATCAATAATTTCAGAAGAGAAATCCTTTGGGTGTGAGGTTGTGAAACGGATTCTTGGAATATCCAATTGAGACAAATCTTGAAGCAAATCGGAAAAACGATATTCTCTTGACTCGAAGTCAAGACCATACGAATTCACGTTTTGACCGAGTAAAGTGACTTCTTTGTACCCTAGTTCAATTAAAGATTTAACTTCAGCAATGATATGTTCAGGAAGTCTAGAACGTTCTTTCCCTCTTGTATAGGGAACGATGCAATAGGTACAGAACTCATCGCATCCGAACATAATATTTACCCATGCCTTGAACCTACTGTCTCTTGCGGAAGGAACATCTTCTACTATATCTCCTTCAACGGACATTACCTCTACAACTCGCCTTTTCTCTTTCATAACAACATTCAAATATTCTAATAATTTATGTAAGTTATGCGTTCCAAAAATAATGTCTACTTGTTTATAAGTCTTTAAAAGTCTCTCTACAATCACTTCTTCTTGAGGCATGCAACCACCGACTGCGACAATCAAATCAGGGTTCTTCAGTTTCATCGATTTATATCTTCCAAGTTCGCCAAAGACTTTTTTTTCAGCATTTTCGCGAATAGCACAAGTATTGATGATAATCAAATCAGCTTCTTCTTCAACGAAAGTTTCTTTAAACCCTTGACTCTCAAGTAAACCCTTGATTTTCTCACTGTCAGCGACATTTGCCTGACAACCATGTGTCTGGATACAATATCGTTTTCTATCTCCCAAAAGCGAATCAAATGCCGTTGGCGAATATTCCAAAACGGTCGTTTCTGTTTTGGATCGTTTTCTAGCGTCTTTCAAGATTGGTTTGTTGAATAATTTATCTTCCATAAGAATCACCTTGCTTTAGTATAGTAGATTTAGAGTTTTTTTTCAAATCATTCGTTAAAAAAGCGTTTATGGAGGCCCATAAACACTTTTTACTTATTCAAAAATATTAATTCGTTCAATCTTATTTTGATACAAATCCAACAAAACTGCATTGAACTGAAGAGGTCCATCATTTTCTGGGTTGACTCTTTCGGGAACGCCGGTTAAAAACTTCCTGATTCCTTGTTTAATCTCTCCGCCGATAATTCCATACTTCACGCCAGTCATCCCAACATCGCTGATATATAGCATTCCTTTTGGGAATACGACATTATCGGCCGTTGGGACGTGGGTATGGGTTCCAACCAGTGCAGATACCCTACCATCCAAGTAGTTCGCAAGAGCGTATTTTTCGCTTGTTGCTTCTGCGTGAAAATCCACGATAAAATAGTCGCTTTTTACAGCTTGTAAGAGTTCATCCATTCTTTTGAAAGGACTGTCGATTTGGTCTCTCATGAAGACCCTTCCAAGTAAATTGACAATGGTTACGATTTTCCCATTATAATTGAGACTAACATAATCGTTTCCAATTGTTCCTTCACCATAATTGGCGGGTCTGCATACATTAGGATAACTTAGTACAGCGACAGAGTCTTTTTTTGAAAACGCATGGTTTCCAAGCGTAATCGCGTGTACACCCTTTGTCATCAAATCTTTGTAGATGGATTCAGTGAGACCATTGCCTTTCGCAATATTTTCACCGTTCACGATGACTAGATTCGGTTTATATTGTTGTTTGACTTGAAGATAGTACTTGTCAAAGGCTTCTCTCCCTTTGTCCATATATACATCTCCGATAAAAAGTACTCTCATAGGATCTCCTAAAAATCATAGCCTCCCAAAATGGAAGGCTAAGTATTTATTTTGCAATGTCCTGAGCACGAGTCTCACGGATAACCGTGACTTTAATTGTACCAGGATAACTTAATTTCTCTTCTATTAATTGCTTGATTTCTCTAGCGACAAGATGCGTTTTCTGATCATCAATTTCATTTGGCCTGACAATAACTCTAACTTCACGTCCAGCTTGAATCGCAAATGCTTGTTCCACGCCTGCGACGGATGTTGAGATTTCTTCAAGTTGGGTCAAACGTTTGATGTAATTTTCTAAGGATTCGCTTCTTGCTCCAGGTCTTGCTGCTGACAACGCATCAGCTGCAGCTACCAAGACTCCGATCACTGTTTTCGCTTCAACATCACCGTGGTGAGAACTGATAGCGTCAATTACAGCTTCGTGTTCATGATACTTATTTGCGAGTTGAATTCCGATGTCGATATGTGAGCCTTCCATTTCATGGTCGACTGCTTTACCGATATCATGAAGAAGTCCTGCGCGTTTGGCAATCACTTCATTCTCTCCGAGTTCAACTGCTAACTTTCCACTCAGAAAAGCAGTTTCAATCGAGTGACGTAAAGCATTTTGACCATATGAGGTTCTAAAATGCATTCTTCCGAGCAATTTAACTAAGTCTGGGTGCATTTTGCCTACACCAGTTTCGAAAATGGCTTTGTCTCCCATGTCACGAATGAATTGGTCGACTTCAACTCTGGTCTTTTCAACGATTTCTTCAATTCTAGCCGGATGGATTCGGCCATCCGTAATTAATGTTTCTATGGTTCTTTTCGCGATTTCTCTACGAACCGGATCAAATCCGGACAATACGACCGCTTCAGGAGTATCGTCGATAATCAAGTCTACACCAGTCAAAGCTTCGATGGTGCGGATATTACGACCTTCTCTACCAATGATTCGACCCTTCATTTCATCGTTTGGCAGGTTAACAACACTTACGGTTGTCTCTGCAGTTACGTCTTGAGCGTATTTCTGAATGGCAAGCGAAATGATTTCTTTTGCAATTTTGCTTGCGTCTTGTTTCGCGGTATCTTCACGGTCGCGAATGTATCTGTCAATTTCAACAGCCATTTCTTCTTCGACTCTAACCATGATGACTTGTTTTGCTTGTTCTTCTGTAAAATTGGCAATTTCTAATAATTTAGTGTTCTGTTCTTGAATAATGCTTTCCAGTTTGCTGGCCTTTTCCTCAATAGCGTTTTTCTTTTGATCCAAAACTTCTTCTTTACGATCTATATTTAGTTCACGTTTGTCTAAGTTAACTGAACGGCGTTCAATTAACTCCTCGCGTTGTGTTAGTTTTTTTTCCAATTCTAACACAATCGATTTTTTCTCTTTAATTATTTTATCGTTTTCTAAATTTAGATTATAAATTTCTTGTCTTGCTTCTAACAGTTTCTCTTTTTTAATTTTTTCCGCTTGTGAGTTTGCTTCGTCAATAATGTTTTGAGATTTATTCCGTGCAGTTTGAAATCCTTTTTCAACTACAATAACACGGAGGATAAACCCAATTAATCCACCGACAACTAAGGCTAACAAAATGAAAATAATAATTTCGAGTGGTTGCATAATTATTACCTCCGTTTTGATTTAGTTGTTTTATATCAGTGTATCGCATGCTTGCGATACTAAAAATATACATCCTAAAATACGATATCTATTATACATTAAAATGACTTTAGAGTCAAAGAGAATTTCTTGAGATTTCTGAACGGACGCCAGCCCGTAAGGTTTATAGCGGTTTTATCAAAAAAAAAGAAAAACTCATAATGAGTCTTTCTATTTTTTTAACAATTTTTCTCTTAATTGAAGTTCCAATGAATTTGCTAATTCTTTGTTTTCTTCCAAATATTTTTTAACATTTTCTCGTCCTTGACCAATCTTCTGATCTTGATAAGAGAACCAAGAACCGCTTTTCTTAATCAGTTCATTTTCAACTGCCAAATCGACGATTTCACCAAGTCTTGAAATCCCGTGACCGAACACAATGTCAATCACGCAAGTTTTAAAAGGAGACGCTACTTTATTCTTAACGACTTTCACTTTGGCTTGATTACCAACAATGTCAGTACCTTCCTTGATTTGTTCGCCTCTTCTAATTTCTAAACGTATCGAAGCATAGAACTTCAGTGCTCTACCGCCAGGCGTCGTTTCAGGGTTACCAAACATGATACCAACTTTTTCGCGGATTTGATTGATGAAAATCGCGATACAGTGCGATTTAGATAATACGCCTGAAAGTTTTCTCATCGCTTGGGACATAAGTCTTGCTTGAAGTCCGACATGGGAGTCTCCCATTTCACCGCGAATCTCAGCTTCTGGTACCAAAGCAGCAACAGAGTCGATTACAACGATATCAACAGCGCCGCTTCGAATCAGAGCCTCTGCGATTTCCAAGCCTTGTTCACCGGTGTCAGGTTGAGATAAAATCAAAGAATCAACATCGACTCCAAGAGCTTTCGCATATACAGGGTCCAGCGCATGTTCTGCATCTATGAACGCCGCATAACCATTTCCTTTTTGAACTTCCGCGATTGCGTGAAGAGCAAACGTCGTCTTTCCTGAAGATTCAGGGCCATAGATTTCGATAATTCTTCCGCGAGGATATCCACCGACTCCGAGTGCGACGTCAAGTGCGATTGAACCACTTGAAATGGACTCAACATTTAAGTTGGTTTCCGTTTCCCCTAAAATCATTACAGCGCCTTTACCGTATTCTTTTTCGATTTCTTTCAAAGCAATATCTAGACTCTTTCTTCTTTTCTCATCTGCCATGGTGGCCTCCTAAATACATACGTCTTCAAATAATGATACGTTATTATCGTTTGAATTCTTTAAATAGATTCTAAAATGATGTTTTTGTTCTTCATAAAATAATCAAACCCCGATATCAAGGTCATTATAACACTTAAGCCAACTAATATTATTCCAAGGATATCAAATATGGTATGACTGACATTCGGTAATACAAATAAGTAGTACGTAATTGTCGCCATCGTCAAGGCGGTTTTATATTTACCAAGGTTCGAAGCTGCGATGATTTTTCCACCACCAACTGCGACAAGCCGAATTGATGTCACAATAAATTCTCTAGCTAAGATGATGATTGGAACCCAAAAAGGCATCCACATCGTTGAATCAAATCTGAAATTGTCTGCAAGGATTAACAGCGCGGCCATCACAAGTAGTTTATCAGCCAATGGATCGATAAACTTTCCAAAAGTTGTCACAATGTTTCTTTTTCTTGCAATTTTACCATCCAGGTAATCTGTAAAGGAAGCAATGACGAAAATGATTCCCATAATCAGGTAAACCGGATTGCCAATCAAATCTTTTAATAAATAGATGATAATCATGACTGGAACTAAAATGATTCGAATCATTGTTAATTTATTCGGTAGGTTCATTCTTTCACCTCTATGAATATTATACCATAATATTGATTTTTAAGGAATAAATTAGATGATAAAAAAGCAACGAAAACGTTGCTTTTTGGATTATTCTTCTTCTTGAGGCAATAATACATTGTGGAAGATTTCTTGCACATCATCTAGTTCATTCGTCATGTCGATGAAACGTTGTAATTTTGCTTGGTCATCTTTGCTAATCTCAATATACTCTTGAGGAAGGTACGTGACCATGTCTTCTAGAAATTCCAACTCTTTTCCCGTCTCTAGCAATGCATCTTTCATGTGGTCTAGTTCATGAGGCGCACCTGTAATCATGACGACGCCGTCTTCATATTGTAAATCAGTGACTTCACACTCAGCAGACATCAATACCTCGAGAGCTTCGTCCTCCGTAATACCTTCAACGCTGATTTTAGAACAATAAGTATACATGTAAGTGACACTGCCAGCAACGCCTAGTTTGCTACCAGTCTTGGTAAAACAAGAACGAACTTCTCCGAATGTTCTGTTGACATTGTCTGTCATACATTCAACGATGAGTGTACATCCGCCTGGTCCAAATCCTTCATACCGGATTGGATAATAATCTTCTCCTGTTCCACCTTTTGCCTTTTCTATATTTCTTTTAATGACATCTGCTGGAACTTGGTTTTGCTTTGCTCTTATGATGACGCGTTTTAAAGCTAAATTGTTATCTGGATCGGACTCACCATTTTTGGCAGCCATGTAGATTTCTTTCCCGAATTTAGCATATAATTTACTCTTCATTGCACTTGTTTTTGCCATTGATGCTGCTCTTACTTCATGGGCTCTTCCCATATTTATTACCTCACTTATGATTATTTTTTTAGAATTGTTTTATCAGGTAAAAGATCTACTTTACCTGCTTTAAACAAACCGCCCAAAGCCCTTTTATAAGCTGATTTGCTCATCTGAAAGGCTGACATGATATCTTCTGGACTGGATTTGTCTGTGAAACGCATTTCACCGTGATGACTGTTAATGTATTCCAAAATAATTTCACCGTCACGGCTAATCATTTTTTCTTTTTGTTCGATTAAGCTTCCAGTATATTCCATATTCGGATTTTGCTTGATGATTCTTGGTTGAACAAATTGCCCCAATCGGTAAGCAACTCTCATATTGTTCAAATGCACGAATATTTCATCTCCACGGTTCGAAAAACACACGATACCGTCTTCCAACAAAAACAATACTCTAGCTTCAACAGTATCTCCAGATTCTAAAGGCCTTGTTGGTTCCTCGAAAAAATGTGAGATTTGTTTTCTTCCTATGATTTTAGCAAATATATGAGATTTCCGTTCTTTGATAGAAACGAACAATTGATCTCCAATTTGTGGCCACAAGTCAAGTTCAAAAGGTAAGTCGTCCTTTGAAAGTAATAAATCTTTCACAAGTCCGTAATGCAAGAATACCCCATATTTAGGATTCACCGAAACCACACTCAAAAAGCCAGGGTGTTCAATTGTAATTAGTGGTTCCTTTGTAGATGCGGTGGGCCGTCCAAGATTGTCGACATAGATGAAGACTTTAATGACTTCGCCGGGTTCATATGCTTTTTCTGCTTCTTTTTTGTGAAGAAAAATCTCTTCTGTTCCATCAGTTAGGATATACGCAATATCGCTTTCTCTGACGACGGTAAGCAGATTATAATCGCCTAGAATCATACAATGACACCTCTTCCCAAGGGTACAAAGATTAACAAGAATTTACGAGATAAAATATGATTCTTTAAGCCAACTGGATCATTTTGCCAAAACGAAAAAAACACAAATCCAATAGATTTGCGCGACTTCTTTGGCTTGTTGAATAAAGAATCTTTCATTTTTCTCATAACCTGCTTCCAATTTCAAAACCTATTATATCAAATCAGAGCCCATTTGTCTATCAAAATAGAGAGACTAGATTCATTTGTTTTTCCTTTTGAAAAGAATCCGAACATAACCGTTTAATCTTTCATTCATCTCAAAAAAAAGCTACATTTCATCGAATGTAGCAGTTTTTAGAAAGCGTCGTATACAATTCCAAAATTGTTCCATGATATGGATTAATGATTTCTTTTTCAAAAATCGGTTCTTCATGGCTACTATCTTGCAAGAGCATTTGCTCTGTAGTGTTCTTCTTCCGTGTAATAAAATCAATCTTTGACAATAAAGGTGATTCTACACCGATATATTGAATACTGACTTTGTTTTCCATAAGATCATCTCCTAATCCAACTTCAGTATAATACGTAAATCATCAATAGTCACGCAACGGATGGTTGCATTTTTTTTCATAAAAAAAGCGTAATTGTGAGATTACGCTTTGAATGATTATACGTGATGTCTTCCTTCAAACTTGCGAATGTATTCACGCAGTGATACATTGTCATATAACCAACCTTTTTCAAGTGCGGGCAAGATATAGTTTGAGAATAAATCAAGGAGTTCTCTTTCTTCTTTTGCCTGCGTCACGAATACAACGTTGAATCTTTTGTTGATGACGATATATTGTTTAAGCCAACCAGCGGCTCTATAGTCTCCGAAGTCATTCATCCAAAACTGATATCCGTATCCGTATTGGTCTCTAGGATTATCCCAGTTTTTGGTGGATATGTGGCTAACGCCAGCTTCTTTCAAATATTCTTTTGATACGATCTGAGTATCTCTCCAAACGCCTTCATTCAGTAACAAGAGTCCAAATTTGGCCAAATCAATCGTATTAAGTTTGATTCCAAAAGCACCCATCGAAATTCCATCAAGGCTGTCCCAAACGGGTTTATTAATTTCCATCACATTATAGAGAACTTCTTCGAGAAAGTCATTGCAAGATTTTCCAGTGACCTTCGTTACGATAGCGGATAAGATAAAAGTTGCGGAATTGTTATACATGAATACTGTTCCGGGTTCATGAATCAAATTAACATGAAAGAATTTGTCAATCGCATTGTCTTTCGGAGAAAGATCCTGTAAGATGTCTTGTTCTTGACCAACACTCATGGTGAGCAGGTGTTTGATTGTTAACTTCTCATATCCAGGAGATGGATTTTGAACATCTTTCTTGAAATAATCAAGAATGAAATCATCGAGTTTCAACTTGCCTTGATCTTGACAAATACCAATGGCGATTGAAGTGAACGATTTTGAAATTGAGTAGATTTCTTCATTATGGAACCTGTAAAAGCCTTCAGCATATGCATCAAAAACCTTTGCACCATCTTTGAGGAGAATCATCGAATGAATATCGAAATTTTGTTTCTCGATGAAGTCAAACATGTCGGCCAGTAAACCCTTTTCGATATTGGCGTCTCTACATGACGCTTTTTCAAATTCTTTGTGTGGAAAAACCATAGAGTACCTCCCTTGTTCTATTTGATTAAAGTATATCATATTCAAACTTAAAAAAAATCAATTTGATGAATTTAACTTGAAAAAATCATCTAATCCTCACATTCAAAAAAAGAATCCGTCATGAATCCATGACGGAACTTTACGATCTTACGATTCTTTTCTTTTTTAGATATCTTTCTTCTTCGCTGAAGATGCATCCGCAATACTTTTGCATATAGAGTGGCAACTCGCGTGCAATTTTCTGTCCTTCTTTGAAAAATGGCCGTAAATCGACATAATGAAAAGGAATTCCCTCTTCTTTTGAAATTCGTTCGCAAGACGCAATCAGCAAATCATGAAGTTGATAAGGGCTGATAAGCAAAGTCGTTGAGAATGCGTCGAATCCTCTTTCTCTCGCTTCGATTGCTGTCTTTCTGATTCGTACTTCATAACAGAAATCGCAACGATTTGCCAAATCTGAAATAACATTTTTTGTAAACATTTCAAGTCCATACTCGTCGTTTTCAATCAATTCCAAATCAACTGTTTTAGCATATTCTCGTAAGGCATTCAATCTGGATTTATATTCGGTAACGGGATGAATATTCGGATTATACCAATACCCCGTTAACTGATGCCCTTGTTCCCTCATGACCTTGATGGACATGACGCTGCAAGGAGCACAACAGATATGTAATAGAATTTTCATAAATTCCCCCTAAATCATCATCAGCTTTTCGACCGCTTTCGAACACTTCATTTTAGCAGAAGTCTCGTAATAGTTCCGAGCTTTTTTTTCATCTTTTTCAAAACCGTATGTGCCATCAAAGTATAGATTTCCAAGTTCATAATAAGCTTCACCAAGATCGTTTTGCTTGATTGCTTTTTGAAGCCAATCATATGCGTTCTCAAATTCTTGGTCTTTCAGTAATTGATACATGATGAGCATATGGCTCGATAAACCTGCAGATGCAGCTCTTTCGGTCCAATATCTAGCGGCTCTATCCGATTTTTTAACACCTAATCCCTGAGAAAAGGCTTCTGCAATGTAAGCCATCGAGAAAAGTCTGTTCGTTGAGGAACTGTCTGAATCATTTAAATATTCTAAAAACATTGATAGAGCTTTTTTAATTGTTTGGAGTTGCTTTTTGCTTGGCTTACGCGATTTCTTCACTTCTTCAAACAATAAAGAAGCATACTTAAATTTCGCTCCAATGTTTCCCGCATCAATCGCTTTTTCAAACGCTTTTTCTGCGAGGTTAATACTTTGCTTGGTTCCGATTCCCTTTTCGTGGAAAATACCCAACCAGTAATAAGCTTGATTATTTCCTTTGGCAGATGATTGTTCCATATATTGATATGCCAGATCATTCGTAGATGACAAAATTTGATTGCGATAGTGTAATAATCCAAGATTCATCAGTGCTTCGCTGTCATTTTGCTTTGCGGCCTCGAAATAATAATCTTTGGCAGCCTCGTAATTAGCAGGATGCAATGCATCAGAACGCTCGATGTCTCCTAGTTTTGTAAGTGCATTCGGATAGTTTTTCATTGCGGCATATTTTAATAATTCAGATGCTTTTTCAACGTCTTGGGGTGTACCTTTGGCATATAAATAACAAAGTCCCATGCCATACGCTCCAACCTCGTCATGAAGTTTTTCGAGGATTTGGAAGTAATGGAATGCTTTTTCATAATTGGATTTCGTGATTGAAGATCCATGATAATATGTCAATGATACATTTCTTAAACTGGGGATATCATTGGTTCTAGCTAGAAGTTCTTCATAGTAAAAAGACATTTCTTTTAAATGAGAAACAGATTTTTTAGAAAAATAGGAATGTCCTGTATCATAGAGCTTCTTAATCGTAAGAATCGCTTCTTTGTGAAGATGAGTCGCTGCTTTATCTAGCCAATGAAGAGCGGATTCCATATTTTTTTGATTTTGTTTTGCGGAAAGGAAAAGAACGCCAAGTTGATACATTCCTTCCGTGTTACCCATGTCAGCGGATTTTTGGAAATACTCCCATGCTTTTTTCGGGTCTTTTTTGGTTCCAATTCCCTTCATATGGTAATTTGCTAAGATGTTATATCCATCAATGTCGTTTTGAGATGCAGCTTCGGATACGTATTTGAAGGCTTTGGATTTGCTCTTATGCATTCCAACACCATCAAGGGCCATTTCCGCCAATAAAAGAGCTGCTTTAGAATATCCAAGAGAAAGAGATTTTTGTAAGTTTATGACGGCTTCCTTATAATCGCCTTTTTCAACGAAGTAACGACTGACATTATAGTATCCAATAGGGTTCTGTTGATCAGCTGCCTGTTTGAAATAAGAATACGCGATTTCGATGTTTTTATCCATCTTAAGACCAGTGAAATATGCTTCACCAATATCATTGAGTTTTTTGGGGTTTTGATCATCACGCATAGATATCACCCCTTAATTCTTTCAATTCTTTTTCTGCAAGAGGATGTCCCTTTTCTTTTGCTCTTGTATAAAAGGACTCTGCCATTAGAAAGTTTGAAAGACAACCTTCGCCACTTTCATATCTTTTACCTAATAAGAAAAACGCTTCCGGGTCATTTTTCTCGGCGGCTTTCATAAGATATTCAAATCCTTTTTGATTTGATTTTTCGACGCCTTCACCTAAGTCATACATTTTTGTCAATTGATGGTAGGCTTGAACTAAACCTTCTTTGGCTGCAATTTCCAAATAAACCAAGGAGTCTGCATAACGGCCCTGTTGGTAAAGTTCTTTTCCAATTCTGTAGATATCTTCAGCTTTTCTGACATCTGTAGAGGACTTTGAACCTAAAAGTCTAAACTGGTTCATTGCATCTGAAGACCCGACCATTAAAGCCTTGTTTAGCCAAAGATGAGCTGATTCGATGCTTTTCTTAATACCAATGCCAGAAAGATAGGCCATGCCAATCTTGTAAAGTGCAAGAGGATGATCTTTCTTTGCACACTCGACGTAAGCTTCCAAAGCTTTTTGAGGATTCTTCTCCTCGATGATGCCTTCTTCGTAGTAGTATGCAACTTTCAAACCAGAGTCAATGTGCCCTTCATGGAATGCTGCACTAAAAAACTCGAATGCTTTTTGATTGCTTTTTTCTAGATACCTTCCCTGTTCATGCATGATTCCTAGCATATAGGCTGCATCGGGATTACGCTCTGCCCTTGCTTTCATGAAGAGTTGATAAGCTTCTTTGTCATTGGGCTTCACAGCGTAACCGTAGTAATACATCATTCCCATATAATATAACGCTAGAGGATTTGATAGCCTAGAGAATTTTTTGAATGTCGAAAGAGCTCGTTCATATTGACGAACTTGGTACTGATTAATCGCTTCTTGTAGTTCAGGATGTTGATCCAAAGGTATCGCCTCCTATAGAAATATTATATCACACTTGTTTCGAAAGAAATTCAATGATTTCTTTTAGAGATACAAGTCTAGATAGACTTTGATTCATTCCGCCACTTCTATTTCTTTTCAACCACAATATTTGATGTGTTTGGATGATTTTTTGTGCTAAATTAGAATCATCGGATGATAAGGGAAGTCCATGAATTATCTTTTTTTGAAAGTTAATTGATAACGCCATCATCGAAATACAATTGTTAATCTCATCGGCTTCCAAAGAATCATAGCTCTTCAATAATTCTTTCTGATTGAGTATCAGTTTTAAAATATCATCCATTGCTTTATCTGTCATTGGTCTTGATAAAATCGATTGTTTCAAAAAATCACTTCGTAATGCAATAGGAGTTCGTAAATCCGGATCTGTAAACATCATCGTTTGGAATACCAGAGTTGAATTGTATACATATTGATTTTCAAGTTCGGAGTATGTAGAAAGTTGATGAAGAATCGATGAAAGACCCTTTTGTTTGAGGATAAACACGTCTAGCCACTCGTTTAATTCGTTTTGAGTTGGCTCTTCACCCCAAGAACATCCGGCATGATATAGATATCCTCTGTAGCTGAAAGGATGGTATTGAAGATGACCAAAATCACCCCAGTCCGTCGTCATAACACCTAGTCCTTGATACTTTTTGGCTGCTTGATTTGCGCCAAGAGTTGTTGCCAACATGTCTTTGTTTCTTGATGCGAAACTATTCCATGAAGATGTTCCCGGTGAAAGCAGAAACTTGACGCCATGTTCACTTAATTCTTTTGTGTGGCGTTCAAATGGGTAATCGTAGTCATAACCCCAATCGCACAAAATAACGTCTTTTGGAAGCAATGAATAGGCTTCAGGGTGATGAATCACTACATCCCCCCACATTAAAGGCGTTAATTGATGGCTTTTTACAAAATCAGAAAGTTTTGAGACATAATTGAGATAGACTTCAACCTTTGAAGTTTTTTCACATTCTTCTTTGCTCTTCCCTTGCCCTAGTTCAAACGGTTCATCGAGATTCATGTTAAAGAATTTTGATTTCGAGCAAACGAGCAGTTCTTCATACATCGTTTCGACCAGCTTCAAACTATCTGGGTTTAGAGGAAAAAGCGTAGATGCTTTGAAATGATGACCCCATGCCATGAACCCGTCTTCTTTTTCTGCCAGATGACGATATTTCTCCAGCGTCAACCAATCTGACATATGCCCCAGCCCATTCATGTTTGGCACAAGATCAATCGAAAGTTTTTTTGCATATTCTTGCAAAAATGTAAACTCTTCTGCGGTCAGTGGCGTCAGGGATTCACCTTCAGGTAGCGCTTTTACAAGAAATGAGAACCCTTCTACATAAAGCTCGAGGTGATTAATCTTCATCAGAGAGAGTTCACTTATTAAAATCATCAATTGATCCATAGAAGGAATCTTGTTTCTGGAAATATCAATCATAACCCCTCTGACTTCTAAATCAGGTGAATCTTGAATTATCATCTCCTGAAGTTCGTCTTGAAGAGCGAGTTGATAAAGAGTATAAAACCCGTAAAGCGCTCCTGAAACGGATGAACTCCGGATTAAGACTTCACTCTTCAAAATACTGATTATAAATTCTTCTTTTTTTAACTCGATATCCAGTACAAACTTAACAATGGAAGATTTTTCATTTAGTTCAAAAATCTCCTTACATTGGATTGGAATTGTTTCAAAATCAAAAGGACAACTATCTTTACAAATTCTAATGGGGAGATTGTAATGAAGTAAATCTCCTGTTATTTTTAACGATTTAACTTTTGGAATCAGATTCATCTTACTTGATCTCCTTTGTGGTTCCCGTAACCAATGAGAATAGATAAGCCTCTACAGGAAGTTTTGTTACTTTTTCAAGATATCTTTGATATCCCTTGATTTGATGAACGTATACGGGGTCACTCACTGATTTGAGTTTATAATCTATAAGCAAGACTTTGTCTTTTAAAATGGCAAAGAAATCAATGATACCGTGGATTTCGAGATTGTCTTGTGTATCAAAAAACTCGACTTCTTGATAAATTTCCAAAGCCTCATTCAGTTCCCGCCCAAAGACATCTATGAATCTTTGAAGTGGGGCGTGGAACTCTTTGCTGACTTTACTGAAAGAAGACTGGACTGAAGAAAAGTCAAAATCTTCGAAGATTTTATGAATTTTCTTTCCATAAACCATCTTCTGTTTCGTCTCATCATCCAACAACTCAACCGTTGTTTTGGATAGTTGAGCCTCTATGATGGTTGAATGGTTTAATTCAAATGATTTTCCTGTCATTAGAGGTATTGAAGGGGCGTGACTGAACTCTTGGTAAGGAGCATTAAGTTGCACAACTCCTTCTTTTATCCAATTACGGGTTAGTTCAACACTTTTCAAGAACCCAACAAAACTTTGAACAGAAAGTCTTTCGTTTTTCAAAACAACTCCAGAATCATTCACTAAAGCCGCTTCATTAAAAAACTCATCCTGGTTTGCGACAAGACTCAATTGCTCTTTCGCTCTAGTCATCGCTACGTAAAGTAATCTTAGTCTTTCAGAACGGTCTTTTCGCTTGCTTCGATCTTTGGCAAGATAATGGAGGGCGGTTTCATAAAACTCCCCATCAAAGGGTTTGGAAATCAATCCATACTCTTGTTTGAAGATGAATGGAGACTTATTTTCTTGGAAATTAAACTTGCTTGAGAGTCCAATGTAATATGTAATTGGAAATTCGAGTCCTTTTGACTTGTGCATCGTCATTAATTTGACTTTATTTTCTTGAAAGTCTACCGTTCTTGCATACTCGATGTCCACTTCTTTTGATACATAGACATATTCTAAATAATCGAGTAAGTCACTAAAATCAAATAGGTCTGCAACTTGTATTTTCTCCATTAAAAAGTCTAAACGCATTTCAGCATCTTGCGGTGATGACAATGTAGATAGTCTTTGATAAAATTGAGTCTCTTCAAGCACATCCATTAGCCATAAATAGACAGGCGTACTTTCAAGCCCTTCAAGCACTTTTTCGATGTTATGATTAATTCCAGATAACTGTGGATGCTTTTTCAGCATATCTAAATCGTGCGCTTGTTCTCCTGTGAGTGATAGTAAGAAATCAATGATTGATTCATCTTCTATTTGATAGATGAACGATCTTGCAAGTCCAAAAATAGTACTTCTAAACTGCTCTTTAAACTTTTGTGAGTCCTTATAGCAAGAAACCAAACGGATGAATTGATGAAGAACCTGAATTTCAGTACTCATCGAAAAAACATCATCACTGACTTTCAAAATCGGGATGTTATATTTGCCAAACTCTTCTTCAATCATGTCAAAGGACGACTGACGGTCACATAAAATCGCAAAATCGCTATATACTGCACTTCTTTTCACTTTTTTCTTTAAATCCATAACTTCAAATCCTGAAATTGTTTTATCAATAATATCAGTCAGTACGATTCTCGTTTCATGCAATACTGGATGAAACAACACGTTTCTTTCTTTTTCTTCGGATTTTGAATAGGTTAATATCTCAACATGACCCGACAAAGAATCATACAGGTCATAGTTCTTGTTACCATAGACTAGAGATTGATTGTCACGATAATCAATTCCGCCAATTTCCTTATCCATTAATGGCATAAATAGTTTATTGATGCCTGAGAGGACTTCTTTTCTTGACCTAAAGTTCTCGACCAGTTCAATCAAAACACCATTTTTTCCTTCAAGATAATCTATGTATTTTTTATAAAAATTATCTGGATTAGCGTTTCTGAAACCGTAGATGGACTGCTTTAAGTCCCCAACCATAAATAGATTATTCTTCTCCAAAATCGTTAAAAGACGCTCTTGTATATCACTTGTATCTTGGTATTCGTCAACCATAATCTCATTGATCTTTGAAACGAACTCTATTCTAATCTCAGGATGCTCCTCAAAAAGGGTTATCGCAAGGTTCATGATGTCTCCAAACCCATATAAACGTCGTTCCATCATAATTTTACTTTTTTCAACGAGATAATCCTTCGCAATTTCAACCATTGCCAAAGAAGATTCTTTGGTTGATAGAATCGAATTCACTAGTTGTTTTGAAGAAACAAACTTCAGATTAACAATCGACTTCTGTAATGCTTTGAAGTCTTTTTTTAATCGTTCATGATAAACCGAAAATTGCGCATGATCAATTCCATCGTCCTTTTTTGCTCTTGGTTTTGAAGGATAACTGAACTGTATCCAAAGATTTAGAGTAGAATCTAAAGAATCACGATGATTGACATCCTCAAGAAATTGATTAAGCGCAAAAAAATAGCCGTCTGTTTTTTCAGGATTTGAATGTTCAAACTGTTTATTGAAATATTTTAAATAAAGACCTAGTTCAATTGATTTAGTGATGATAGATTCTTCTAATTCAATCAGAACTTGTTCAAAGAATTCTTTGGAGAAGTAACGTTGTTCATATCTTTCTAAGAATTTTAGAGGATCTGGAATCAATTCCAGCCCTTTAATCAGTGCCTTAACCCCTTCAATAATCGTTAAATCGCCCTTGTCAAAATATAAATCCACTGTATTTTTAAAACCATCTGTTGGATTTAAATACGCTTTTTCAATCGCATTATTTAAGGCGATTTCTTTTGCCTGATTTAATAAAACTGAATCTGAGATACTGACGTGTGAATCAATATTTAATAGATAACTATAAGTTTTTACTATCTGAAGCGCAAAACTGTCAAAGGTAGAAATAATCGCATTATCGAGATGAGATAACTGTTTCTTTAACTCGGGATGCATTTCGATACGTTCTTTGATTCGATGTTTCATTTCTGTTGCCGCAGCATTCGTGAAAGTTAAGATGATGAGTTCGTCAATGTCAACGCCTTGAAGCAATTTTACAAGAACCCGTTCCGTTAATACCGCAGTTTTTCCGGAACCCGCTCCCGCACTTACTAGCACATTTGACCCCGTTGTGTGAATCGCTTTTAACTGTGCATCGGTAAACTTTTGTTTATTCTCCATCTTCAGTTACCTCCTCTTCTTCGGAGGTTTCAACATACTTATTGTGATTGGCCATAAAACAAATGTTTTGAAAATTGCAATACTCGCAACTCGAAGATTCTTTTTTTCCAGGAGCCACCATTTCAGGTTCAATCTCAAAAGAGCCTGAACTAATTTTGCGAATGACATTCTCTACAAGTAATTCTGTTTGTAAAATATACTGTGAAAATTCAGAACTATCAATGAGTCTTGGTGTATCCTTGAAAGTTCCGTCATTTTTAAGAGACACGGATTTGATATATTCATATGGGGCAAATTTATCTAATATCTCACTGTTTTTAAGACTAAAGCCATCATAAGAATAATAGGATGCCACCTTTTTAGGATTAGTCGTTTTTGGCAGAGAAGCTTTTTGATAATAAAGTCCTGACAATCGAGGTTTTGAATCCTTTAATGACTTCTCAAACAAATAAGCATACATCAATAATTGAATCTGTTTTTGAGATTTGATTCTTTCGATGTCGAAATGGATACTGCCAGTCTTATAGTCAACAATAGCGTAATAATCAATCGTTTCTTTTTCATATTTAAAGATTTGGTCAATTTTGCCCATGATTTCAAACCTTGAATCTGATTTATACTCAAAAGATACATTGTATTCAGACTCAAAAGGAATAAACTTCGATTGTGTTCGAATTTTATGAAGCTCGTATAATGTTTGTTCCATTCGATTCATTAAAATAGGGAAAAAGACATCCCATTTTACGGGAACAGGAAAGTCTGGTAAAGTATTAGAAATCAGTTCGTGAATATCGATTTCGACATTTTTGGTCTGTAACTCAATCAATTTATGAGCAAGGTTCCCATAATAGAGTGCAAAACTGTCTTCAAAAGAATCGAGTTTCAATAAGTTCTTAAGTAAATATCGAAATGGGCATGATTGATAGATTTCCAATGAAGTTGCGGAAATCCTCACATGATTCTTGAGTAATCTATCAATTACATTTTTGGAAAGCATTTGATGTCTTGGGTCATACTCGAATGGATTGATTTCGCGTAATTTATGATGTGAAATACTACGATTCAATTGTCTGTGAGCTGGAAAATAGGCGTAATCAATTGAAATAGATTCTTTCTGCAAATAAGGCCTTTGAAGTTCCAAGTCTGGCAGCTTTCGAACAGAACTGTTGTCTTGTTCATGAAAAAAGACAGTGCACCGTTTCATTTGAGAGATCATAGAGATGATTCTTTTCTCTTCGACTTGATTCAAGTCAAATGTTGTTGGAATCCCCATAATTTCTTTTTCTCGATCAAAAAGAAAATCTTGATCCATTTTGACAAATGGAAGATGTGAATCGTCATAATTCATGATTAAATGATATGCTAAATCATCAGGGTACAATGAAACGCCACTTTCAAGCTTAACGGCTTCATGTTCTTGTCCTTTGACTCTAACTCGTTCAAGTTCAAATAAAATAACCTGAGTCAAAGAATCAAATTCTGTCAAAGGATAACGATTGAGTACAGAGTAGATAGATGCAAGTGCCAAACGATTCCATTCAGAAGTGCTTTTTCTTGCTTCTTGAAGGAGTTCAATCGCAGATTGTACTCCATGAAGCCTTAATTGTTTCAAAAAGGAAATTCCCAAAGGGATTTGTGTAAGTGGAATCCCATTTGTCATTTCATAAGGAATTTTGCCATCTTTAAACCACTTCGAAAGGTGATATTCGTCTTTAGATGAAACGTTCATCACATGAATGTTCTTCGGTTCTACTCCTTCTATGATCAGTTGAGTGATTTTGGAAATTACTGATTCAATTTGAGAAGTGTAATCTAATGTTTTATAGCATTCGATAGACGTTTCGAGATCAGGTAAAAACTGAGTTTCAAATACTTGTATTGAAAAATTCAAGAACCGTTTCGGGACAATGATTGCGTTTGTTTTATAAACCGTTTTATCTTTCATGAATTCAATCAAAGGAAATTCAAGTATTTTGTGACTAATTAGAGATTTCGTCCAAGTCTGAATTGAAACTGCTTTGGATAAATTATATGTTCCTTCAATATCAACATATTCAAAATAGGGAATAATTTGACTAGAAAAAGTTGGAGAAAGTTGAAAGTTTTTCGACATAAATGCTAAGAAGTCATCATTCGTTTTAATCGAAATGTCATCAGTTGTAACGAGTCTTGCTTTTGATAATACCTCTTTTTTTCCGAGCAATCTTAAAAGAAGTTCCTTTTCGGAACGAGATAATAAGATGATGTTGTTAGGATTCGAAATTAAATCGAGCAAAAGCTTCTTTGTCAAGGATCATCCACCCTTTCAAAACTGTGTTTATTATAACAGAATTTTCACAAACAAAAAAGGGTTGAAGTAAAACTTAAACCAAAACTAAAAGAAATCCCCGCCGAGAAACGACGGGGAAATTCTTTGATTATTCAATGTCGATGTATTGTTTTGCTTTTACGTTTGTTCCCTGTTTCGGAACGAAAAGTTTCAAGATGCCTTTCTCGTAGGATGCCTTGATATCTTCTTGAGCGATATCTTCGCCTACATAGAAACTTCTTGCTGCACTTCCAAGGAATCTTTCTCTTCTTAAGAAATGACCCTTATTCTCTTCGATATTCTTTTCTTGAGCGGCTTCAACCGTCAGATAACCATTATCGAGACTGATTTTAATGTCATCTTTTCCATAACCTGGAACGTCGATATCAAGAGTATATCCGTTTTCTACCTCTTGAATGTCTGTACGCATGCAGTTTAATCCGTTCTTAGCAAGTGGTCTTTGGAAGAAGTCATCAAAAAAGTCGTCAAAGAATGGAAGTGAATGAGTTCTTTTTACTAAATTGTTCATACATAGCCTCCTATATATTATAATCGATTTTAGCACTCTTCTATCTTAAGTGCCAACTCTATTATATCACACTTGTTAGCAGTGTCAAGCGTTGAGTGCTAATATTTTTAAATATGAAAACGTTTTCTGATTACTTTAATAAAAAACCGCTGATTTCTCAGCGATTCAATCTTTAAACAATGAAGTGGACAGGTATCTTTCTCCGGTATCAGGGAATACAACCACGATGTTTTTATTTACAAACTCTTCTCTTTGCGCTATCAAGACTGCAGCTTTTAGTGCAGCTCCAGCAGAAATTCCAGTAAATATTCCTTCGATTGCTGGCAACTGCTTTGCATAAGAGAATGCATCTTCGTTGCTGACAGTAATGATTTCATCATAGATACTGGTATCGAGTGTTTTGGGAATGAAGCCAGCTCCAATACCCTGGATCTTATGTGGCCCGGGTTTCCCTCCAGTCAATACTTGGGAATCTATCGGTTCAACTGCAACAATTTTAACGTCTGGATTCTTTTCCTTTAAAAACTTACCTACGCCACTAATGGTTCCACCCGTTCCCACACCAGCGACAAAAGCATCAACATTACCTTTTAAATCATTCCAAATCTCAGGTCCTGTCATTCTGTAATGGACAAGAGGATTTGCTGGATTTTGAAATTGGTAAGGCATATAACTGTTCGATGTATTTTGAACCAATTCTTCTGCTTTTTCAATCGATCCTTTCATGCCTTTAGCACCTTCAGTCAGCACAAGTTTCGCTCCGAAAGCTGTCATGATTTGTCGACGTTCAATCGAAAGCGTGTCCGGCATAACGAGAATGACTTGATATCCTTTCGCTGCACCGACCATTGCTAACCCAATTCCTGTATTTCCACTGGTGGGTTCAATGATTGTAGAATCTTTGTTCAATAATCCTTTCGTTTCAGCATCTTCAATCATTGCAAAAGCGATTCTGTCTTTGACCGAACTTCCTGGGTTAAAGAATTCTATTTTTGCATATATTTTTGCGTTCAACTTATAGAATTTTTCAATTTGATGTAACCGAACGAGAGGGGTATTTCCAATCGTTTTTGTTATATTTTCATAAAGAGCCATATAATACCTCCTAATTCGTTTGTGTTTTAATGACAAGTTCAGGTATCTTAATCGATACTCTTGAATTATCAGGTAAAGAACCCGTAATAAAGACATTACTTCCCACGGTAGAGTTCGAACCTATGACGGTCTCTCCACCAAGAATGGAAGCTCCTGAGTAAATGGTTACGTTGTCTTTGATTGTCGGATGTCTTTTCTTCCCTTTTAAACTTTGTCCACCTTTGGTTGTTAGAGCACCAAGAGTGACACCTTGATAGATCTTAACATGATTTCCGATTTCAGTCGTTTCACCGATAACGACTCCTGTTCCATGATCAATAAAGAAGTATTCTCCAATTATCGCTCCTGGGTTGATGTCAATTCCGGTTTCACGATGTGCGAACTCAGACATCATTCTAGGTAATAGAGGAACATTTAATTTGTGAAGTTCATGAGCCATTCTATAAATTGAAATAGCATAAAATCCCGGGTAACTGACCACGATTTGATCACGATTGAATGCAGAAGGGTCCCCGTCAAAATGAGCATCAAGATCTTTTTGTAACAATGCCCTAACTTCAGGAAGTTTTTTAATGTAATCAATGCATAAAGTACAAGATTTCTTTCTAATTTGTTTATCGCGACCTTCGTCCGCTAAATACAAAAGCGAATATGTAATCTGATCTCTTAATTTTCTGTGAAGTTTTCGAACGATTCTATTTGTATGTAGGTAACTTCCAGTTTCACTCATTGTTTTCTTTGTAAAATATCCTGGAAACATCAATTCCTTTGAAAGCATAATCACTTCTTTCATGACAACATTGGATGGAAGTCTACAAGAGCAGTGATCCTTCTTAATGGGGTTTACTGTATAGTCATTGTATAACAATTTCGTAATTGGTTTATAGTTCATAATTCCACTTCCTTATACATCTATTATAACACGAGAAGTTATCCTTCCCTGTGATATACACTCGAAAAAAAAGACCCGAAGAAATCGGGTCTAGAATCTGAACATAATAATATTTGGGAAAAACAATAGCAAGAATCCGATGATGAGCATAATGATACCACCAATAATGGTTGAGAGTCTTGAATACTTGTTTGAAATTCCACTGACTTGAAACGTAATCATCGCGATAGCAAACACAACAAGATCGTCAATCAGGAAGAAAAAGATATAAATTCCAATGTAGCCATAATAACTTGCGACTGGAAGATTATTGTATGCGAGAATTTGAGTAAAAAGCAAAGGAAGTCCCGCTGAACATGCCAGTTCAACTAGATTGACTGACACGGCAAGTGCAATGATACCGAGTAAAGCAATAATCATTTTTTGTTCTGTAACAACCTTTTTGACGCGATCAAATATTTTTCTCTTTTGGGTTTCGTCCGTGACTTCACATCCGACATCTTTTTTTCTTGAATCTTTGATGAACTTAAAGACGTGATATCCTCCGAACGAAAGCGCAAAAATACCTATGACGAAACGAATCCAAACGACAGTAGTTATTTGAACGGCTATATTCAGCCAAGCAACCATAAACAGAAAATACATGAGCGCAGATGCAAACAAGAAAGTAACGCCCAATATCCACATTTTTTTCTTATCTTTTTGCTGAATGAGCATTGTAATCAGAAATATCAAAACCCACATTGCGCAAGGATTAAATCCGTCAACGAATCCAATGACAACTGCAGCTACGCCTAAGGAGAGTTGGTCAATTCTGACCGGACCAATCAAAGGCAAGTTGACGGTGTCTCCGTCTTCAAAGTTAATGGTATCGAAATCTCCAGGTAAGATTTCTTCTTCGTTCAACATTTTTTGAAAAATGTCAACGTATTCCTGACTTGAATATCTGACAATCAGTTTCTCGATGTCACTTTCCGTCTGACTGTTGAATCCTGAAAGTGCAACTCCACCGATTACGGTATAAGGCGTTAAAGAACTTTCATTTGAGAACACGACTTTGACGTCTTCAAACAACTGATTATTTTCAGTGCTAGAAGTAATTTCATACCTCGTAATCGTCAAGTTGTCGTACTTCGCTTCCATCTGATCTAGATAAAGACCTTCTTCGTAGCAATGTGCACATGCAATATCATAAAAAAAATAAATTTGGACTTGGTTGGTTGCTGCTACTTTGACGTTTAGCAAGGGAAGAACAAGCAAAAATGTCAAAATTAACAGGATACTCTTCATAAATTTCATTTGAGGTATTTTCCTAATGTGGAGATGATTTCTTTCACAGATTTCTCTCCAATCATACGTTCTTTTTCCAAACCAGATACATCATATACAATGACCACAGGAAGAATATGTCCAATTTGAAGAGCTTCCATCTCTTCCAAATCTTCATCAAAATCATAATCAAGGATATCAAATTGTTTCAGTTCTTCAAATGCTTTTTTCCAACGTTTTTTCATCAAAAGGCAACTCGTGCACCACACAACGGTCACTCTAACAATTCTCATGTCAGACCTCCCTTTTAAGACAATCGATAAAATCATTGATTTCTTCTAGTGTTGTTTTATACGATATAGAAACCCGAAACCCTGTACGAGCTCTTTGTTCATCGTTCGTGATTCGATATAAGACTTGAGAATACCCAGGGTTCGCCATACAAGCGGATTGTGTAGATACAAAGATATCATTTCTATTTAATATTTCTTGCATCTCGCTCGAGTCGTGGTTCAATATCGAAAGATTGAAAATATGTGGAATTGAGTATTTATTTGAATTAATGACCACATTTTCAAAATGCGATAGTTCTCCCACCAAATAGTTTTTTAGTTGTAGGACGTGATCAACCTTTTGGTCCAAATTCTCATATGCAAATTCTAAAGACTTTGATAACGACAGAATTAAAGAAGTTGCCGGAGTTCCAGCTCTGTAATTCGTCGTGCTCGTTCCACCCGACATCTGTGCTTCAAGTAATATATTCGGTTTTTTGACCAAAGCACCGATTCCTTTCAACCCATAAAATTTATGAGCCGCAAATGAAAACATGTCGACATTTTCAAAATTCAGTCGAATTTTACCAATCGCTTGTGTGGCGTCCACGTGAAATGCAACATTTGGATATTTTTTTAAGAAAGCTCCAATCGAATCAATATCTTGACAGATTCCGACTTCACTATTGAGCGCACCAATTGAAACGAGGATTGTATCTTCGCGCACCAGTTTCTCCAAATCTTTTAAGGATATACGGCCATTTGAGTGTGAAGGCAGGACATCTACTTCAAACCCTTTCTTTTCCAGGGCATTGAAACATGCGACGACAGATGAATGCTCGTACGGAGATGTAATTAAATGTTTCCCGAGTTCTTTATTCTTATATGCATACCCTTTGATTGCGAGATTGTTCGCTTCAGTGGAGCCACTCGTATAAATGATTTCCTCTACTTTTAAACCTAGTATAGATTTTAAAAGGTTTGTCGATTCTTCAATTGCGAGTGATACTTCTTTTCCAAGCCGATGCTTCGAATTGGGGTTTGCGAAGAAATCACGACTAGCTTGATTAAAATAACCAAGTAATCGTTCGTCAACGGGTGTTGTTGCACTGTAGTCCAAATAGATCATGTTTTTCACTTCCTGTCGTTATGATGTTAGATATATCTAAGAAATTAACTCTATCTTTGATAAATAAAATTTAGTCTATGTAATGAATTGCTTCTTTTAAAACGCCTAATGCGGCCTCATGAATTAATTCTGACGTGGTAGGATGAGAGAACACAGTCTCCTTGATTTGTTCGTAAGAGAGTTTGTTTTTCATCATAATCGTTAGTTGAGAAATCAAATGCTCGCTGTCACCACCGAAGACGATAGCTCCAAGAAGCTGATTGGTATCATTCGCAATCATCATTTTAATGAACCCAAAGCTTTGATTCATTAAAACCGCTCTTCCATTGGCGGAAAAAGGAACCTTCAATATCCGATAAGATACCTCTTCTTCTTTCAGTTGCGTTTCTGTTTTACCAACCGAAGCAATCTGAGGAGTTGTGAAGATCACGCTTGGGATGTAGTCATATTCCATATGCGCAGGTTTCCCAGAAATATGATCTACAGCGATTAGAGCCTGGTGGCTAGCCACATGAGCAAGTTGAAAGATTCCAGTAACGTCTCCGATTGCATAAACACCTTCAACACTGGTTTTCATTGAAGAATCTACAATGATTCCTTTTTTTTCAAATGCAATTTTCGTATTTTCAAGTCCAATTCCTTCTAATACGGGGATTCTTCCAACAGCTTCAAGGACCAAATCGGATTCTATAAAACTAGAATTGCCTTTCAAAACGTAATGAGTCCTCAATTTACCATTGTCCAACTTCTCGATTTTAGTGACTTGAGAAGAGGTTTGAATGTTTATGTTGTTTTGTTTTGCGAATCTGATAAGCCTTAATGAGACATCTTTATCTATCATTGGAAGAATGTTGGGCAAATATTCCAATACATTAACATTAACACCCATCATTCCATAGATAAAAGCAAATTCCATTCCGATGATACCGCCACCGATGACGGTCAGTTCTCTTGGAAGAATGACATTGTCAAGCAAGGCTTCTGAGTCCATAACGCCCGGCAAATTGATTCCTTCAACCGGAAGATGCCTTGTTTTCGAGCCGGTAGAAATGATGATTTTCTCCGCTTCAATTTCAAGAAGACCGGATTCTGTTTCTATGGACACTTTATGATTTTCAAGGAATTTAGCGGTTCCTTTTATCATTTCAACATTATATTTTTTCAACAAGAAAATAATACCGTCGACAAGTGACGTTCTGATTTCGTTTTTCTTATCGACTGCCTTTTCAAGATCGATTCTTGCTTCGCGTACGAAAAGTCCAAATTCCTCACTGGAAATCGCTTCGTGATACATCGTCGCCGAATGAACTAAAGACTTGGTCGGAATGCATCCAATGTTCAAACAAGTGCCTCCAATGGTAGATTTATCAACCAGTGTCACTTGAATTCCTTTTTTTGCTGCATAAATCGCGGCGACATACCCTCCTGGGCCGGCACCGATAATTAATAGTTCTCTTTTTTCAGACATAAATTCTTCTCCTGTGATCGGATGTTTACTTAAAAAGTATAACACGATTTACGAGTAGTTTCAATTGATAATGCTGTTTGTGCGTTTGACTTGTGAAACAACAGCAAGTTTGATATGATTAAATTATAAGGAGGATTCAACTATGGACTATTTAAACATACAATTACCCGCAAGTGATGGGAAAAATTATAAACTTTCTGATTTTTCAGGTAGAAAGATTGTACTCTATTTCTATCCAAAGGACAATACCTCAGGATGTACGATGGAAGCTATCGAATTTACAAGACTAAAAGAAGAATACTCAAAGAAAGGGTATCTCATCGTTGGTGTTAGCCGTGACTCTGTCAAATCACACTTAAGTTTTATTAACAAGCAAAGTCTTGACTTGCTTTTGTTGAGCGACGAAAACGAAGAACTTGTGAAAGCCTTTGATGTCATAAAAGAAAAATCTATGTATGGCAGAAAATATTTAGGAATTGAAAGAAGCACCTTTATTCTGGATGAATATGGTAAGATCATAAAAGAATATAGGTCTGTGAATGCAAAAGAACACCCGGCTACTTTACTCTGTGAATTGTAAGAATTTATTTCTTATATGCTGAAATTACGAGAAGATCATTCAAGTTTTTAAATACACCAATAAGTAAAACACAAAAAAACCGCACCGTTCAGGTGCGATTTTTATTTATGTTAGTACTAGAGATGGTGCAGTGTACACTCTTGTGAGTAATTCTTTGTCAAGAAGAAAGAGGTTTTCTTTCGCCCAATCGTATTTCAAGATGAGTTCGGAAGCGTTTTTCTCTTCTTCTCCTTGTTCTTTGACGAACCATTGAAGGAACTGTTGAGTTCTGTAATCAGCGACCTCAGATGCTTGTTTAAAGATTTGATTGATTGAATCTGTCACGAAGCGTTCATGTTTCAAAGCTTCTTGAAGTGGCTCCTTAAAATTCTTGTAGTCGATGGTTGGCTTTTCTATTTTTTCCAACACAACTTCAAATTCATTATTTTGAAGATAGGCAATGAAAAACAAAGCGTGGTCCATCTCTTCTCTTGCTTGTACGTTATACCAGTTTTGAAAGCCATTCAATCCTTTGTTTGCAAAATAGTTAGCAATGTCTAAGTATAAATAAGCTGAAAACATTTCTTTGTTGATTTGTTCGTTTAATAATTTTGATACTTTTTCGTGTAACATATGTTACCTCCTATGTTTTATAGTTCACTATTATTATACCATTATTTTGTTGAAAAACAAACAAGTTAGCTCAGTCGGTTTTTGTATTGTTCTTCTTTTCGTACATTTGAATTTCGGCCCTTCGAAGAGTGGAGTAAACAGATTCATCGATGTCAGTTTTTAACGCCAATCCAAACGAGACGGAAATATTAAATTCATAAGAATGATTGCTTTTCAATTCTTTGACTAAAGCATTGATTTTCCTGTTTTGTTCTTGTTCCGTCGTATGATTGGTTATGATAACGAATTCATCCCCACCAATTCTCGAAACAAAATCTTGTTGATGATTTTTTAATAAAGTCTGTGAAACAGTCATCAATAACTGATCTCCCATCTCGTGGCCAAAAGTATCATTGACTTCTTTCAATCCATTTACGTCTGCCATAATGATTCCGAGTGGTAGCGACTCAGAATTGTTGATACTTGAAAGATGGGTTTCGAATGCCCGTCTATTCCACAAACCAGTTAAGTAATCATGATTGGAGACATACTCAAGTTCTATTTCCTTTTCCTTTTTTTCTGTAATGTCCTGATGTGTTCCAAACATCATCAGCGGGTTTCCGTACTCATCCCATTTTGATACTTTTCCTTTATCAAATACCCATATGTAATGCCCATCTCTGTGTCGCATTCTGATTTCAACAGAATAATCGTCTTTTTCTTTGATAAAATGCGCATTTAGTGCTTCTGTTGCGACAACTAAATCATCAGGATGGACTAAAGCTTTCCAATCGTTTAACGTTCTTGGATGAAGTTCTTCATAGGAATACCCAATCATTTCACACCAACGTTCATTCACGTGAATTTCTTCTGTTTGAACATTAAACTCCCAAGTACCAGCACTGGTTCCATAAATAATCATTTCAAGAATAGAAGTTTGATTTTTAATTTGTTCTATAGCATCAAACGTTGCGCTAATATCATGGATAAAAACAGAAAGAATTAGTTTTCCTTTTTCAATATATGGAGAGGAAGATACTTCAACATGAGCGATTGTTCCATCGAGTCTGATAATTTCAATTTCTTCAGAAGAATTTGGCAAATGGGTAGCTTCAAGTCTTTTTGCTCTATCTTTCACAAAATCACGGTATTTTTCAGTTACAAGATCAAATGTACATTTTCCTAATAAATCTTGTTCAGACTGTGCCCTGAACAATTTAACACCTGCAGTATTAATATAAGTAATGATTCGATCCTCTTCAATAATAATCCCATCATGCGAGTTTTCAATGAGACTTCGGTATTTTTCGTAATTTTTACGTTCAGCAATTGAAGCGGCTCTCACTGAAGTGACATCATGAATGAACCCTTCAATGTATTTCACTTTCCCTGAAGAATCAAAAACTCCGTGCCCAGTCTCGTGAACCCATTTCTCTTCCCCAGTTTTTGTTACAATAATATATTCATCAGAAAAATCTTCGTGTTGCTTCAATATCATTTGCCATTTTTCCCGGAGATGTCGTCTATATTGGGGATGGATCAACTCTTCAAATGAGACGACATTGTTATCGATGATTTCGAATTCATGATATCCGATGAGTTCAAATGTTTTTTTACTGACAAATTTCATCGTCCAAAAATTGTCATTGAGGCATCGATAGGCCATCCCATTAAAATTATCAATCAGACTTAAATAATTTTTATGTGATATTCTATCTTTTTTTGTAGATTTGTTCTTTTTGAGAATATAATATACCATCGTAGCGATTGCAAATGCGAAAAGAAATACGCCAATCAAAAGAAAGACAAAAAAGAGTTCAGAAATTTCTATTATGGCGTACGGTATCATCAAAAATACGGACATATTCACTAAAATCATCTTCTCTCGTCATTCAATACTATATATTTTTTATTATACACATCACCTCGTCAAATTACAACGGCATTAAAAAAACAAGAGAATAGATATTCCCTTGTCAAATAATCATTCTTTCAATTCGGTAATCATTTGCCGAAACAGATTCATCAGCGGTTGATACAATAAGAGTACCGTCACGAAGTTCGTCACGGCCATGATTCCTTCAAAAAGTAGGTCAGAAACTAAATATGGCCATACTCTAAACAAATCAAGTGTAATCATTTTGGCAGGAATAAAACTCCACCCATAGAAAAACCCAAAGAAAGTCGCAATCAATAACAATACCCATAATGGCTTGTCTTTTAACTTTCTCGTCACTAATCCGAGCAATATCCAAGAAAACAACATTGGTATCATGTATATCGGATTCAAGCTTCCTACTAACATGCTGTCCAAAACGACATAACCAACCGTCAAACTTAAGAATAAACTGAGCGGTAAAATACTAGCGTAAACCATAATCAAGAGCGTCGTGAGTTGAACATTCGGAAGTAAGCTGAGTAGTTCTTCCTGCACAACTAGAATGGCGAGAAGCATCGCCGTCAAGGTGATGCTTCCCAAATTGAGTTTTAATTCTCTAGTATGTTTCATACTTGAATTGATAGAGGTAGCCATCGACAATGTCCGTGGAATCAATTCCGGTCATTGCATACTCTCCATTGATGTAGAAAGCAATGTAAGTTCCATTCTCATAGGCGTGAACGTCATTGATGCCCATGACATAAACCCCATAAAGCCCGACAAAATCGCAACTTTCACTTGGCGCACCCGTATCGTCTGCACAATAAACGGTAAATTCTTCTTGAAGCAATCCCAAAAGTGTGTCTCCTTGATAATAGGTGACGTCTTTTGAAACAACCATGGTTCCTTCGCTATCATACAGTTCAAAGGTGATATTGCCAATGCCTGAAGCAGTTGTCGCAGCGAACGCACAACCAAATAGGATTGGAAAAGTCACTAAGAATAGCATGATGCCCAGTACTGTTCTTTTCATACTTTTTCCTCTTTTTTTTATATTTAATCAATAGGTAGGTCTCCCGACTTGGTTTCACATCCACCAATCCCTTCTCGCTTTCGCAATGGGTTTCATTGGCAAGATCCGCTCCACGGTTGCTGGCACAGTTGAAGAATTGAACTCCTATTCCCTTTGCACCTATTTATTATTCAATTGTCTCTATATTATTATAACAAAAAAACGCTTTTATTCAAGCGTTTTATGTTCGATTGATTCGATTCATTATCTCAAAAATCTCTTCTATTTTCTTGCTACCCTCTTCCGTCAAGGCTTCTCTGACACAACTTTCAAGATGTGCCTTCAAAACCTTCTCGTTAATTTTCTTGAGAATTGCAATAGAAGCAAGCAACTGATGACTGACATCGATGCAATAACGGTCATCGTCAACCATTCTAGTAATTCCTTCAATTTGACCTTTGACCATTGCAAGATATTTCTTAACTTCGTCGTGATTTGCTTTCATGATTTACTCCACTGCAACGACATGATAGCCGGCTTGTTTAACAATTTCTCTAATGATATCTTCTTCGATGTCAAATTTAACATCAATGATGCATGTTTTTTCTGCAAAACTCGCTTTCGCGCTTTTGACGCCACGGATGGCTTTTAATGCTTTCTCAACTCTCATTTCACAGTGGTGGCAAGTCATTCCTTCAATACGGATAATTTTTTTCATAATCGTGCTCCTTTATTTAAATTGACAAATTTTAATCTTAAAGCATTTAGAACAACCGTCACGCTGCTCAGGCTCATTGCCAAGCTTCCAAATACCGGAGTGATTAAAATCGAGAACGGCAGATAGAAGATCCCAAATGCTAGTGGTATTAATATTATATTATAAATGAATGCCCAAAACAAATTCATTCTTACAATATTCATTGTTTTTTTACTTAATGTCAATGCTTTAAGAACATCTCTAAGGTCATTTTTTATCAAAATGATGTCTGCGGAGTCAATTGCAATGTCGCTTCCTGCTCCAATTGCAATCCCTATATCGCTTCGGACGAGTGCAATCGAATCATTGATTCCGTCTCCAACCATAGCGACTTTTTTTCCTTGTTCCATATATTTTGTGACGATTGCTTCTTTTTCATCCGGCAATACGTCTGCGTACACAGTATCGATACCCAATTCATCCTTCCAAGATAACGCGCTTAATTCATGGTCACCCGTTAGCATAATGACTTCGTAATTGAATTCTTTTAATCCTCGGATGGCTTCAAGACTACCTTCTTTGATTTCGTCACGTAATGCAATCATCCCGATTAAATCTGTTTCGTTTGCGAAATAAACAACGGTTTTTCCTTGTTTTGATAACGTGATTAAGCGTTCTTCATGGACTGAAGTGTTGATGTTCTGTTCTTTCATCAAAGTCGTGTTTCCAACATAAAAAATCTTTCCATCAACAGTTCCTGAAACGCCTTTTCCGGGTAAATCTAATGGTTTTACTACTTTGATAGGTTTAATTTCGAGGGTTTTCAAATAGTTCACCATTGATTTAGCCAATGGATGATTCGAATAGGATTCTAATGCATATAGAATGCTCTTTGAGTATTCTTCCGATTTCGAATCAAAGAAAATCATTTCAGTAACTTTTGGAACTCCTCTGGTAATCGTACCGGTTTTGTCTAAAATAACCGTGTTTATCTTTTCAGCTTTTTGAAGACCATCTGCGGATTTGATCAATATTCCATTTTCAGCACCTTTTCCAGTTCCAACCATCATTGCGACTGGTGTCGCAAGACCAAGTGCACATGGACAAGAAATGACCAGAATCGTAATCATAATCGAAAGTGAGAAAGAAAAGCCCTGTCCTAATAGCATCCAAACGATAAATCCAATCAACGAAATTCCAATTACGACCGGAACAAAATATCCTGAAATCGTATCTGCTAGTTTTTGAATCGGTGCTTTTGACATCGATGCTTCTTCGACCAGCTTGATGATTTGATTGAGAGAAGTCTCTTTTCCTACTTTTGTTGCTTTGAAAGTAAATGAACCGGCTTGATTCAATGTCGCACACATGACGGAGTCTCCTGGTTGTTTGTCGACAGGGATGGGTTCACCACTGATCATTGATTCATCGATGGTTGAAAACCCTTCTGTAATTATCCCATCAACTGGAACGCTCATTCCAGGTTTCACTAGCAGCAAATCACCTTTTTGAATTTGGTCTGGATGAATTTCTATGACTTCATTTTTTTGAACTAAAAATGCGATTTTTGGAGCTAAACTCAAAAGCTTCTTCAGTTCGGTTTTTGTTCTCCCCTTACTGTTCGACTCTAGATACTTGCCAAGCGTCACTAAAGTCAATATCGCTCCTGAAGCTTCAAAATAGAGATTCATCGACGCCATGTGAACCAAAGACATATCTCCAATTGAAAAACCATAAATCATTGTGAACATCTGGAGAATGCTATAACTGATTGCCGCAAATGAACCAATCGCAATAAGCGAGTCCATATTTGGTCTTAGTCTGAATAGGTTTTTAAACCCAATTGTAAAATATTTAAAGTTCACAAAGAGGATTGGTAGAACCAACAAAAACAGTGTAAACCCGTATAGTAAACTATTGGAGTCTCCCACGAAAAACGAAGGAATCCATAATCCAATCATCGGTCCCATTGAGAGATAAATAAGCGGTACAAAGAAGATGATGGATAGAATCAGTCTCTTCTTCATTTCACTCGTTTCGTCAAGAGGAGAACGAACCTCATTTTCGTCTTCCGCTTTGGCTTTGTAACCAGCTCGCTTCACCGTTTTGATAATGGAACCTTGATTTGACATTGATTCATCAAAATCTACAACCATCATGTTGGTAAGGAGACTAATGTTCACTTCATTGATTCCTGGTAAGTTTTTAACGTCTTTTTCTATCGTTCTTTGACAAGCAGAGCATGTCATTCCGGAGACTTCGAATTTCTGTTTCATAAACACCCCTCCCCCCGTGTGCTTATTATATCACGAACAGATGTGTTAAGTCAAAAGAAAAGAACCACATTGTGTGGTTCATCGTATATCATTGATTGATGCTTGCAGTTTGAGAAAATACATTCCAACATGATACCCGTCACAAAGTGCATGGTGAACTGTGACTGAAAGTGGCAAAGTCACTACTCCCGCGTTATCGGTGTATTTTCCCCATGCGATCCGTGGAATGGAATCCGGATTTTTTGTATCGAAAGGATGCTTCATATCAGTGAAGCTGACCCAGGGAATGGTCGTTATGTAAACCGTATCGTCTCGACCATATTCTTCAACCAATTCAATTCCTGTTCTTGCTATTTCGACATTACGGCGAATTTGTTTTTCAAAGGCAAACATGTCAGAATCATAAACCGATGGGACAAACATTACAAGATTTGATTCTGAAAGTACAGTAAAAGAAGGGTGAACCACCTCATGTTCAACCACTTCATTTCCTCTGATTCGGGTTCGAAACTCAGGGAATTCCATTACGGTTTTAAATACAAAATATAGCATCAGTGCGAAAAAGGATAGATGGTGTTCTTTTGAATATTTCAATAAATTCGTGACATCAATATTTGCAGTCAAACTGAAATGAGGCATATCATAGTTCTTAAAAAATTCGTAATGCGTTCTTCTAGCCCAAGTAGACAAATCAATCTTCTTCATTCAAATTCCTCCGATTCTTGATTATGAAATATGGTCTTTTATATAAACATAACATAACTTAGGTCTGTTAATGTCTTTTTTTTACAATCAAAATCGTTGTAACACTCGTCAGAACTACAACGCCTATTCCAAGAAGAGAAATAAACAATTGCAAATTTCCAGATTCGACTTCCTCTTCATTGAAATCATCGTCTACTTCATCGTCAATTTCTTCTGCTTGTGTTAAATTTTGATACCAAGATATGGTATCATCGTAACAACTAGCTGCCACAATATCGAGATATCCATCATTGTCCAAATCAGCAGCCAATGCATTCTTAACGCCGTTTGCAGTCGATGTAATTGCACTCATCTCTAGAAATGTTTCATCTCCATTGTTTCGATACCAAATAATCGAATCATCTAGATATCCCGTAACCAAAATATCAACGAACCCATCGTTGTCGAAGTCTCCAGTTCGGACAGAGTTCGGGCCACGAACATCTAAAGAAATCGGAGTATGCTCTGAAAAGGTATTGTTCCCATTGTTTTCATACCAAACGACGGCATTGTTAGCAAGGCCGACTGCCAATACATCATTGAATCCATCATTGTTCAAATCATCGGCATAAACGGAAATGGCTCCATCCATGGTTGTAGATATCGGTGTTTGAGTTGTAAAAGTCGAGTCTCCGTTGTTCCTATACCAGTTTATCGAGTCATCTGCATAACTCGCTGAAAGGACGTCTAAGGACCCGTCATTATCTAAATCAATTACAAAAACTGTATTTGGTTCCTCTGCATCTGAAGAAAGAGCTGGTTGTTCTGTAAAAGTTCCATCTTGATTATTTAAAAACCAAAGTACCTGATTATCATTTTGACTTGCAGACAAAACATCCTCAAACCCATCACCATTCAAGTCACCAGCATAGACTGAAAAGACACTGTCCACCGTAGTTGAAATCGGCGGTTGTGCAGTAAACGTAGCATCTCCATTATTTGAATACCAAAGAAGAGAATCAATTAAAGAAGCCGCTACGAGGATGTCAATATACCCATCATTGTTTAAATCGCTTGCAAATACGGATACAGCACCTAAATCTGTAGAAGAAATTACGTAAGCCTCTGAGAAAGTTGAATCGCCAAGATTATGAAACCACGCAACTTCACCGTTATTGGTATTTGATGAAATGACGTCTAGAAATCCATCATTGTCCAAATCAGCAGCAAAAACAGACCAGGCCCCGTCACTTGTAGAAGAAATTACTTTTTTCTCTGAAAAAGTGATTTCTTCAGTGGCAATCGAAATACCTGATGCAAATTCAAAGCTGCACATGAAAAACATTCCTAAAGCAAGCATCAATCTCATTGACATTTCTCCTATAAGATATTATCGTTTAATTGAAATCTGGTCTATTCTTTTCATATCCTCTTCTGAAACTTCAAAATCAAATACATTTAGGTTATCTATAATTCTTTGTTTATGAACCGATTTTGGCAAAGGAAGATGTCCATGCTGCAAACTCCAACGAAGTGCGACTTGTCCTGCTGACTTCTTATATTTACTAGCAATTTCATGGATTTCTTCGACTTGAAAGAGCCTTCCAGACGCAAACGGAGAATACGCTTCTATCAAAATCTGATGCTTTTTAGCATAATTCACTGTTTCTTCTTGAATTGTACCTGGACATAAATAGATTTGATCTGCATGAGGCACAAAACCCGTCGCATCAATCAACGGCTGAATATGTTCTGGATTAAAATTGGAAACTCCAATCGCCCTGACTTTGCCTTCACGATATAATTTAACAAATGCCTTCCAACTTTCAATGTTGACATCCGTGAAATCCAAAGCATCTTGAGAAGATCCCCAAGGTTTTGGCGCATGAATCAGATACAGATCTAAATAGGATACCCCAAGTCTGTTAATCGTCTTTTCAAATTCATTCAAGGCAACTTGATAGCCCTTCAGTTCCGCTTTCAATTTTGAAGTAATGAATACTTCTTTTCTTTTCAAGCCGGAATCTTTAATTGCCTTGCCAACTGATTCTTCGTTACCATATGCTGCGGCAGTATCAATATGACGATACCCTGCTTCAAGAGCATCCTTCGTTGCTTGATAGGCCACTTCTCCGTTTGGAATCTGCCAGGTTCCAAATGCAATTGATGGAATTGCAACCCCGTTGCTTAAAATATATTCTTTTTCTATTTTCATTTTATGTACCTCCACCTATATTATAACAAGTTACGGACATAATAATGCCCGAAACACTTTGTGTAATTAGATTTAGGCTATTGATTTTCTTGCTTAGGAGCGATTACTTCCTTTAAAGATTCAATTCTCTTCTTAACTGCAACTACGACTTTGAGCGCAAGGAAGATTGCCAAAGCGACAATCAAAAAGTCCATGATGCTTTGCAAGAAACTTCCGTATCTCAATAAAACGGCATCTTCAGACAAAATCAAAGTTCCAAGGACATTATCGTAAGTTGCACTGCCACGTAACACAATATAAAGCTTGGTAATGTCCGATTTTACGAGGAGACTGAGTAAGGGCATAATAATGTCGCTCACAAAGCTCTTGATGATTGCATTAAATGCACCACCTATCACAATACCAACTGCTAAATCAATCGCATTTCCTTTCGAAATAAAAGCTTTGAATTCACTTAACCAATTTTTCATAATATCACCTCGAAATCATTTTACTAAATTAGCTGATTTGATTCAACCGTTCTTATCAATATTGTATTAAATGTTTTTCAGGTGTATAATGATTTTAGGTATTCTATAGGAGGGTAAAATGAAAAAAGTAATTCATTCTGAGCAGGCACCAAAGGCGATAGGACCTTATTCCCAAGCCATATTGGCTGGAAATACACTCTATGTATCCGGACAACTTCCCATTATTCTAGAGACCGGCGCTCTCGCTGAAGAAAAGATAGAAACTCAAACTGCCATTTCATTGAAACATTTAAAATCAATTGTTGAAAATGCTGGATTTCAAATTACCGATATTGTTAAAACAACGGTCTATCTATCTAGCATGACCAATTTTCCAGCGATGAATTTGGTTTATGCTTCATTTTTTGGTGAACACAAACCTGCAAGAGTAACCATTGAAGTCGCTAAACTTCCTAAGAATGCGCTGATTGAGATTGACTGCATCTGTGTAAAATAAGAAAAAAAACGATGGAATCCATCGTTTTTTCTTAGTCTAATAAACTGAAGTTGTCTTTTGTAACTCCACATTCTGGGCAAACCCAGTCTTCGGGAATATCTTCGAATGGCGTTCCGGGAGCGATTCCTCCATCCGGATCTCCCAATTCGGGATCATAGACCCATCCACAAATATCACAAATCCATTTTTGCATTTTGTTCCCTCCAATGTTTCATAATCTTGCTATAAATGTATCATATGGGCATAAGGTTGTCAAGCCATATGAAAAAAAGGAGGTATAGATTTTGAAACATTTTGACAGACGATTGCAATCAATTTTCAATAATGATAAAATAAATCTTAGATATGTTTAGAATGGAGTGAAATTGATGTCAACATTATTTGCAATACTTTTCAGCATTTTTATCTCGTTTCTCGCATTTGTTTTTGCAGGATGGCTTTATCTTTGGGTCAAAAAACAAGATAGTTCCAACCCGAAAATCGAGTCCATCAGTGAATTGATTCGAAGCGGAGCAAATACTTTTTTAAAGAAAGAATATTTGGTTCTATCTAAATTTGCTGGTGTTGTAGCTCTTTTGATTCTTTTATTTCTTCCTTCTCCAATTTGGAATGGAGCTTGGGTAGATAATGTAACAATGACTTTTGCTTACTTGTTTGGAACCTTATTCAGTGCGTTTGCTGGTAAAATCGGAATCTTCGTCGCAACGATTGCGAACAAGAAAACCGCTGAAGCTGCACAAAGAGGAATTAGACCTTCCTTCCTCTCCGGGTTCCGTGGTGGTGCCGTTATGGGAATGGCCGTCGTTGGATCCAGTTTATTGGGAGTTGCTTTAGTCTTCTACATTACAAATAATCCAACCATGATTCTCGGATTCAGTTTTGGAGCTTCTTCTCTTGCTTTATTTGCAAAAGCCGGAGGCGGCATCTTTACAAAAACCGCTGACATCAGTGCGGATTTGGTTGGTAAAATAGAACTTGGACTTGCCGAAGATGACCCTCGAAATCCAGCAGTTATCGCCGATAACGTCGGAGATAACGTTGGAGATGTTGCCGGAATGGGCGCGGACTTATTTGACTCTCATGTTGCCAGTATGGCAGCTGCACTCGTTATCGGTTCTGCCATTGATCTTATCGTTGGAGATTCCAGATTTACCGTAATGGTATTTGCTTATGCTGCGATTGGTTTATTGGCATCAATCATTGGCGTCGCCAATGCAAGAATGGGCAAACATGGAAATCCTACTCGAGCTTTAAATTCGAGCACCTATATTACAACTGCTTTATTTACTGTTTTAACTGCAATCGCCACATGGATTTTCAATTTTGAATGGAGAATCTATTTTGCTTCTGTTGTAGGTCTACTCGTTGGCGTTATCGTTGGTATTGCGACTGATTATTTCACGGACGATTCTAAAAAGCCCGTACGAAACACTGCAAAAGCAAGTGAAAGCGGACCCGCTCTCACCATCATTTCAGGCGTCTCCTATGGTTTTCTTTCCGTTTTACCTGCGATGATTGGTATTGCCTTATCCGCATTCGCCGCTTATAAAATAGCTGCTCCTCTTGGTATTGCATCCGGACACGAAGTTGAGTTTGCCCTGTTCGGTATCTCTATGGCGGCCGTCGGAATGCTTTCAATCGTTGGGATGATTATCTCAAATGACGCATATGGCCCTATTGTTGATAATGCAAGAGGGTTGGCTGAAATGGGACATCTTGGAGATGAAGTCATCGCTATAACTGATTCCCTCGACTCTGCTGGAAATACTGTAAAAGCCGTTACGAAAGGATTCGCAATTGGTGCAGCGGGACTCACAGTCATTTCATTGCTCGGTGCCTTTATCACTGAAGTCAACTCCGCAATTGTTGAAAGAGGACTATCTGACCCATTAATTCAAGGATTCGACATCATGAACCCTGCCGTATTCTTTGGATTGTTGATAGGAGCAGCAGTCCCTGCCGTATTCAGTGCACTCTTAATGCTTGGTGTCAACCGAAACGCAGAAAGAATGGTCGCTGAAATTCATCGTCAATTTGAAGAAATTCCAGGGTTAAAAGAAGGAATTGAAGGCATTATGCCTGAATCAGACAAATGTATTGAAATTGCGACCGAAGGCGCGTTAAAAGAATTGATTCCTGCAGGTCTCTTCGCAATCGTCATTACCGTTGTTGTAGGATTTGTCGGTGGTGTTTATGCTATCGGTGGATTCTTAGCAGGTAATATCGTCAGCGGACTTCTCCTTGCATTATTCTTGTCAAACAGTGGTGGATTATGGGACAACTCCAAAAAATACGTTGAATCTGGACATCATGGTGGTAAAGGAAGCGAAGCTCACAAAGCAGCTGTCGTCGGCGACACTGTAGGAGATCCATTTAAAGACACCGCCGGTCCATCAATCAATACTCAAATCACGGTTGTTAGCTTAATCGCAAGCCTTCTTTCTATTATTTTCTTAATGTACCATCTATTCTAAACATAAAGCCTGGTGAACCCTTTGAACATAAATACTCCACGATTGGAACTTCTGCCACTTTCACTACGTCAACTTGAAATTCTTTTGGAAGACATTTCGTCCTTTGAACTCAAAACGGGATACGTTTACAATGGAGAACCGTTGATTCCACCGATTTCTACGATATTTCAGAATCAAGCAGATCTTTTAATAAAAGACCCAAATAATATGATTTATCATACTGTTTGGATGATTGCTCGAAAGAAAGACAAAACCATTCTTGGCAGCATTCTTTCAAAAGACTGTCCCAATACACTTCGCCAAATCGAAATCGGTTATGGACTGAATCAAGAATACAGAAAGAAAGGGTATATGACAGAAGCTGTGATTGCCTTTACGGAATACTTGCAATCCTTGCCCGATGTAGGCGAGATTCTTGCGCAAACATTAAAAACGAACATTCCATCTCATCGAGTTCTTGAAAAAAGCAGGTTCTATGTCTATAAGAAAACCAAATTATATTACTGGTGGAAACAATACAGCGAATAAAAACGGCGAGCTCACAAAGCTCACCGTTTTTTTAAAAGTCGATAAATTATTTCATTAACTTCTTTATAATACTAAATTTCTTATCCGTATAAGGATGATACCTTAGATTGATGTCGATCAAATTACTTCTATGGACGATTGCTCTTCGATTTGAAAATGTTTCAAAACTAGATTTCCCATGGTATCTTCCATATCCAGAAGCACCCACACCACCAAACCCCATTTCTGAGGAGGCAAAATGGACAACCGTATCATTGATCGTTGCGCCACCGAAACTTAACCGATGAAGCGTATTGTGAATCATTGCTTTATTATTTGAAAACAGATAGAGTGCAAGCGGTTTGGGCCTGCTTTCCACAAAGGAATAGACTTCTTCAATGTCTTCATAAAATAGAATCGGAAGAATCGGTCCAAAAATCTCTTCGCTCATGACAAGAGAATCCTTTTTAGTCCCTTTCAACACGGTGGGTTCCAAAGAAGTTGCATTGTATTTCCCTCCAATCGCAATTTCTTCTCCATCTAGCAAACCAATCAAACGCAATAAATGCTTCTCATTGATGATTTTAGGATAGTCCCTATCATTAAGAGGGATTTCACTAAAAAACGCATGAATCGCCTTTTTAAGTCCCAATATGAATGAATCGTACTGATTCTCCCGAATAAACACATAATCAGGAGCGACACATGTCTGACCCGCATTTAGAAACTTGCCGAACGCCACTCTTTTCGCTACTAAATTGATATTGACCCCGCTATCGATGATGCATGGGGATTTTCCACCCAGTTCTAGTGTTACCGGTGTTAGATTACAACTAGCCTTTTCTAGAACAGTTCTCCCAACGCTTGTCGAACCCGTAAAGAAGATGTAATCGAAGGGCTGTTCCAACAACATAGTATTTTCATCTCTGCCGCCTAAAATTGTTTTTACATACCGATCTTCAAAAATGCTGGATAAAATTTTTCGAATAACTTCTGACGTATGAGATGCATAGGATGCTGGTTTCACGACTACTGTATTGCCTGCAGCGAGTGCTCCAATTAAAGGAACCATAGCGAGTTGGAATGGATAGTTCCATGGGCTCATAATCAAAACGACACCAAGCGGTTCTGATAGCTCGTAACTTTTAGCCAAAAACAAGGGAACGGGTGTTTTCTTTCTCTTTGGTTTCATCCATCTTTTCAAATGTTTGAGTGCGTAATTAATTTCTGTTAATACAATACCGATTTCAGATAGATAGGATTCATACGGGCTTTTATTCAAATCCGCAATAAGAGCTTGATTGATTTCATCAAATGATTCTTCTACTGCCTTCTTCAACTTTAATAAAGCATTCTTTCTAAATTCATATGATTTTGTTGTTCCTTTAAGATAAAATTCTTTCTGTTTTCTGATGGTTTCGCTAATCATGGAAGCCTCCAATATCATCAATTTTCATTATTATATCACAGAAATATTGTTTTTTGATATAATGGATTCATAATTGTTTTTGAGGAGGAGAACAGATGATTGTTATCACTGGATCTACCGGCCATATTGGCAACAATTTCGCAAAGCTTTGTTTCAAAAAACACATCCCATTTAAGCTTCTATTAAGACAGATGAGTAGCGCGATTCAAGACATGAAGGATCATGTGGTCATCGGCGACATCTTTGATTCCGCTTTTTTAGAAAATGAAGTTCATCAAGGAGATATATTGGTTCACTTTGCTGCCTTTATCGATATCTACAACAATTCCTTCGACGAAGCCATGTATGTGAATGATTTTGGAACGCGAATGATTATTGATTTTTGTGTAAAGAATCAGATACGTCTGCTCTACTCGAGCAGCGTCGACGTCATTACCAGAACTACTTCCCAAATGCATATTGCAGAGCCCGTTTCAATTCACCCCGAAACTCAAACTTCTAATTATGCTTTTACAAAAGCAAACTCCACCAAATACCTTCTTGAAATCATGGACCGCAAAGAAATCGATGCCGCAATCGTCTATCCTACGGCAGTGATAGGCGCAAACGACTTTAAACCTTCAAGAGCCGGTGAAGAGATTCAACATTGTCTTAAACGGAAACTCTTCTTTTATGTCGATGGAGGTTACAATTTTATTGATGTCGAGGATGTATCCGTCTACTGCCTCGAAATCATCGAAAAACACCTTGAGGGTTCTTTCATCCTTGGAGGACACAACATCAAAGTTCATGACTTTTACAAACTAATCAATCGACTACAAAACAATCAAGCCTATTACATCAAGATTCCCAAATGGCTCGCTTATTTGGTTGGACATATCTCGAAACAATACTCAAACGTGATGATGCAGGCAGTATTTGACAATTATCATTACGACTTGTCGAAGATGTCCAAATCTTTTGAACACGCACTTACCCCCTTTGAAACCACCGTAGAACATACAATTCAATGGTTCAACCAAAACCCTAAAAAGAAAAAATGAGAAGCTCAGGCTTCTCATTTTGTTTGTGATTTATACTTTTCTTCAATCGTTTTTACAATTTGTGCGAACTCGACTTCGTCTTCCATGTCTTCAATCGGTAACCATAGAATCCTTGTTTCGGGCACTTTATAAGTTTTGAAGATTCTTCTTAAGACATCATAATAATTTGCATAGTGGAACGTCAAGTAATCGTGTTGATCCTGTTCAATGTCCCTGCCTCTTCTTCTGACGTTTTCAAAGAGTTGTTCCGTCCTTCTCATGATGACGATATGAATGTCGACATCAGGAATTCTTTTTAGATGTTCATCCGCTACCGCATAGGTTAAAGCAACTTCCATCGCCGTCATGATACCTTCAAGTCTTAAGAGTTCAGTGAACACCAAGTTGGAAAATAAGGTAGAATCACAGACCAAATCTTTCAATTCCTTTGTTCTCCACATTAGGAGAAACAATGAAGAGTAAAATGCGTTTTGAGATAATAATGCGAATGTTTCCTTATCCTTGTAGAACAATGGAAGATATTCGTTTTTTGCGACTGGTTCTTCAACCAGAGTAGAGTTGTAATAATCCGCAAGCTTTTTAGACAGTGTAGACTTCCCACTTCCAATGGGTCCGATGATTCCTATTCTCATTTATATCCCCCTTTGTAACAATTATGTATATTATAAAATATATATAGTCTAATGTCAAAGCATTTAGGGAACATTTCCTATGAATTTTCGATTGACAAATCACTCATTTTTTTGTTCAATCATTGTTTGAATTCAGTGATTATTTGATGCCGGCTAAGATCTCAACTGCTTTTCTATTTGATGCAACAAATCGTTTAAAATGTTCATCCCGTCGTCGATTGAAAATAAAGAATCTTCAATATATGGAAAATGGACAAAAAGACATGCCGTTTTCAAAGAATGCTGAACAATATAATCGTTTGCAAGATAATAGAGTAGATTACAAATATAAGTCCCTGCATGATACGATCTTTGAACATATTCTATATTTAATTGAGATTCAATTGCTTTCAAATCAAGGTTACAAAAATAAGCATTTTTTCCACCTTGAATAATCGTTTCACCAGACTTCAATATTCCCTCATTGTCAGGTGTCACTGCGCTCATCACGTTGAGCGCGACCTCTTCCAAAGAGACTTTCAATCTACCTCCAGCTTCTCCAGTAAGCAAGAACAAATCGACATCTTTGTGTTTCTCAAAGATTTTGATAAACGCAAACTTGTCATAAATGACAGGCAGGACTTCCTTCACGATTTCAAACGATTCTACATTTGATCTAAATTCACGAACGACATCAAGAGATGCATTCGTTGGCCGGTTGTCAAAGGGTTCGAATGCTGTTAAAAGCACCTTCATCAAATCACCTCTTTAAACGTCTGAATATACTCAAACAATTCTTCCATCGTTCCGTGTTTGAACTGCTCAATATCCTTCTCGAATTCATTGTTGAGACAATCTGTAAGTAAATAAGTATCAAAGCCCAATTGGCTCGAAATCATGTCTTCATGAGCATCGTTTCCAACCATCAATACTTCTTCTGGAGATAGGTTTGTTTTTTCAAGTAAAGACTTGTAATAAGCAAGATTTGGTTTTGAATAATGATGGTTTTCATATGTCGTTATCAGTTCGAAATCCGTTGGGTCAAGACCTGCCCAGCCAATTCTTTTATGGGTAGCGACGACCGGAAATAATGGATTGGTAGCTAAAACGGTTCGATATCCTTTCGCTTTTAAAAAACGAATGATTTGGGCAGGAATTTTCGAAGGCATGGTAGAATGTTTGACTTTATCAAAATCATTTGAATAAAAATCCAAAAAAGTGGACTCGAAAAAGTCATGGTCTCCTGGAATAAGTTTTTCAAATACGGGCCAAAATACTTTTTCATTGGACAGCATTCCGTCGTTGTCTCTCATCGCCTTGGTACCTTCCCAAACCGCATTGATGATTGCTTGGGGGTCATAACCAAATCCTGCAAATTTCTTTCCAAGATTGCCAAAATAGTATTGAATGAACTCTTTTTCCCGAAGTGGCAATAACGTTCCATCCAAATCAAAAAACACTGCTTTAATCATCATTACCTCCCCGAACTCTAAATACATATGACAAATAGATAAATTATAATGAAAAGGCGCAATTAAATTGTGCCTTTATTCAATGTAGAATCTCTTACAACAAGCTCCACGGGAATTTTCTTCACAATGTTTCTTCTTGAAGTTTTCCCTTGAATCAATGCGATTAAAATCTTTGCTGCCCTTGATGCGATTTCATCCTTATTCTGCCGAATCGTCGTTAACGATGGCGTAAAATGTCTTGCAAAATGGATATCATCGAAACCAATGACTGAGATGTCTTGTGGCACATTGTACCCTTTCGACTCTAACGCTCGAATGACACCAAATGCTAAATCATCGGAAAATGCCAAAATACACTGAGGGATTTCATCGACTAAATCCAAAAGACGAATTGTGGAATTGAATCCTCCATTAAACCCAAAAGACTCTGATTCCTGATAGTAATTCTTTCTCAACGGAAATCCCATTTGTTTGTGAATTTTATCGTAAGCCGTCAAACGTTCTGAAAAGGCTCTTGTCGTTAAAGGCCCCGTAATGCATGCAATACGATTAAGTCCTAAAGACAAAACATACTGAATGGCGAGTTCAATTCCCATATAGTCATCTGATAAAACAGAATTAAGATGAGGCATAATGATGTCGGTTGAAACGGAAGGAATGTCGCTTTCGACAAGTTCGATGATATTCTTCCGATTTAAGTCGCCTGAAACTATGAGGACGCCGTCAACTTTTTTGTTCTTGCACCACTCAAGGTATGTCAGTTCGTTTTGACCCAGTTTATTGACAATGAATATAATTTCATATCCTTGGGATTCAACATAGTTTTTAAATAATTGGATGATGCTCGCAAAGAATGGATGCTCTAATCCTATCAAAGAAATATCCGCGAAAACGACGCCAATTGTCCAACTATGTTTGGATTTTAATATTCTTGCGTTTGTATCAGCAACGTATCCTACTTCTTTGATATATTCGAGAACTCTTTTTCTTGTTTTTTCAGAGACGTTTCCGTTATTGTGGATGATCTTGGAAATGGTTCCTGGTGATAAGTCCATTGCTTTCGCAACGTCATAAATGGTTGTTTTCATCCAGACTCACCTCTTAATTTCATAAATTGAATTATACACTAGCGTGTAAAACATTACAACTCATTTCTAGATTAATCAAGGCGAGCGTTGCTGCTCGCCTTGAAGACTAGATGAAATCAATCCAACTGTTAACTAACGGTTACGGTCCGAACAATAACAATTTGGTTTCCGGATTGATCTGTTAAAGTGTAAGTAATTGTGAATATACCCACTACAGTAGAGTCAAATGAATAGACTCCTTCTGTTAACGTAATTTGGTCTCCAGTGAGTACAATGGATGCTGGCTTTAAAGCGCCATCATAAACATCATAAGTCAGAATTCCTGTTAATGGATTGAATACATCGTTTTGTGCAATGCTAACATCATTAGCACCGATGATAAATGGTGCAGAATCGTCTACGACATTTCCAACCAACTCGATTGTTACGTCATCTAAATAAATTGTCGTTTCAATCGAAGTCGTTCCAACAAGACCCATATAGAATGCAAACTTGCCATTCGTAATGGTTGCTACTTTTGGTAAGCAGACATAAGCTGTATAAGTTTCCCAGTCAGTCGACAGATTGAAGATTTGATCCCATAAGCGTGTTGTACTGGTTGCGCCACCTTCAACAGCCATTTGGATTGGTCTTGCAATGTCAGCTTTTGCCATAAATGTAATTTTGTACATGGATCCAGATTCTATTGTTCTGTTTTGTTGATAGAACTGAACACCCCATGCAACAGTACCAAGAGCGGTCACATCAATAGCGGCAACGCCGTCAGCGATAGCGACTGTAAAGGTTCCAGTTCCATGCCATCCCCAACCGTCAACGGCTGGTTGTGCATAAGGAGTAGCTTGATCTACTTCGAAGTCTCCATTGACAATCGTGAATGACGAATCAAGCAACGATGCGACAACTTCAACATTTCTCGTAAAGGTTCCAACATTTCCTGAAGCATCTCTAACTGTATAAGTAAGAACGTAGGTTCCTAGTGTAGCTGTATCAACAGTTCCGCTAACAGAAATATGGCTAGCAAGTAGTGTATTATCATTTGCGTCCCATACAGTGACACCAAGCATTGGATTGAATTCTCCATTTTGGATAATCTCTGCATCAGCGACACCATAAATAACTGGTGCTTGAATATCAATAACTGCAGGTACGATTTCGCAAGTTACATCATCTAAATAAATCTTCGTAGGAACGCTGTCTCCAAGAACAGCTCCAAGGAAGAATGCAAACTTCGCATTCGTGATTGAAGGTCCTGAATATAATACATAAGCAGTGTATGTTGCCCAATCTGTGGTTAGATAAACATCAACGTCAAGCAATCTGACATAAGAAGCGTTTTCGATAACCATTTTAATTGGTCTTGGGTCTTCTGCTTTTGCTGCAAATGTAATTTTGTATACTGTTCCAGAAACTAAGGAACGGTTCAAGAGGTTGAACTGTACTCCATGAGGAACCAATCCAACATTTGTAACGTCAACTTCGACCTGCCCATTAACGATTGCAAGAGAGAAAGCTCCGCCAGTACCTGTTTTCCAAGTCCAGTCGCCATCTACTCCAGATACAGGTTGATCAACTGTGAAGTCTCCGTTCGGAATAACGAATGTATTCGCTGGTGCTGCATCGATAACGGTAATTGTTCTTACAATCACTGTAACGTTTCCAGATTTGTCTGTGAGTGTATATGTAACGTCATAGACTCCAGCTACTGTTGTGTCAAGTGTATAAACGCCAGCAGTGTTAATGACTTGTGCGCCTGTAACGGCGATATCAGTCACTGCAAGTGTCTTATCATAAATATCAAACATCGAGATGCCTGTCATCAAATTCAATGCAGCATTTGTGAGTACAGTCGTATTTGTAGCGCCAACGATGGTTGGAGCTTCTGTATCATTCTCATAGCCGATCATTTCGATTTCAACATCGTCAAGGTAAATCGTCGTTGCGACAGAAGTCGTTCCAACAAGTCCCATGTAGAATGCAAACTTACCGTTTGTGAATCCAAAGATATTATTGAAAGAAACGGTTGTTGTATACGTTTGCCATTCAGTTGTAATATCAAAGATTTCGTCATATAGTCTGGTTGTTCCAGTTGCAGTACCTTCAATCGCAATTTGGATTGGTCTTGCAATATCCGCTTTTGCTTTGAAAGTAATGAGATAGACTCCACCAGTTTCAATGATTCTATTTTGTTGATAGAATTGAACACCATAAGTTGTCGTTCCAAGGTTCGTAACATTGATTGCGGCTACGCCATCAACGATACTAGCTGTGAAAGTTCCAGCTCCATGCCATCCCCAACCTAGTACGGCTGGTTGTGCATAAGGCGTTGCTTGATCTGTTGTGAAATCGCCATTGACAACTGCAAATGAAGAATTAAAGGCAGCTGAAGCGACAACAGTCACTGTTCTTGTTTCTTCAATACTGTTTCCAGAAGCGTCTGTCACTGAGTAAGTCAAGACATAATCTCCAAGTGTTGAAGTATCGACAGAACCTGTTACGATAATATCAGTTTTTGCTAATACTTTGTCGTTGAAGTCCCATACGGTTACTCCAAGTAATGGATCAAATGTATTATTTTGCACGATTACAGTGTCTTGAACACCGATAAGCATTGGATCTAAGGTGTCGACGACTTCGGATGCTGTAACGATTTGAAGATCATCCAAATAAATCATCGTTGGAACACTTGTTCCTAAAACGGCACCAAGGAAGAATCCAAATTTAGCATTTGTAATGCCATCAATTGTGTAATTGAACTCAATTGTGTACGTTTGCCATTCAGTTGTAAGATATACATCATAATCAAGTAATCTTGCATAAGTAGTACCATTTTCCATGATCAATTTGATTGGTCTTGGCGTATCTGCTTTTGCTTTAAATGAAATGATATAGATTGTATCTTTAACCGTCACTCTGTTCGTTTGATAGAACTGAACGCCGTGAGGTACTAGACCAGGATTCGTAACATTGATCGCTGCGACTCCATTGTCAATTGTTGCGGTAAATGCACCACCAGTACCTGTCTTCCAATACCAACCATCAGTTGATACGGGGACGAATTGGTCTTTGTTGAAATCGCCATTAGATACAACCAATGTCGAAGGTGCAATTCCAGGGCTAACGGTAATGACTCTTGTTACAGTTGCAACATTGCCGGAAGCGTCTGTGATTGAATAAGTAATTGTATAATCTCCAACGGTATTAACATCAATTAGTTCTTCTCCTGTGACTTCGATATCGACAGCTCTTAAAGAAGTGTCTCTATTGTCTGTAACATCAATTCCAAATAAAGGATCAAAACTGTCTCCTAATCCAATCGTAATGTCATCAGCGCCTGTAATTTGAGGAGCTTCTGTATCGACTGCAGTAGGAATGGCTTCAATCGTAATATTATCAAGATAGAACGTCGTTGGAATACTTGATGGTCCAACAAGTCCTAAGAAGAAACCGAACTTACCATTATTGATGGATGCATTAGAATGATAATAATCAAACGTAATGGTTTGCCATTCTGTTGTTGCATTATAAGTATGATCAAACTGTCTTACATAAGTTGCTCCATTTTCAAGAACAACTTGAATTGGAGTTGCGGCATCTACTTTCACATCAAATGTAACGCGATAAGTTCTGCCTTCTTGTACGATACGGTTCAATACATAGAATTGAACACCATGTGCGACGTTACCAAGAGAAGTAACTTCGAATTCAGCTACTCCATCTGCAATTCCACCCGTGAAAGCAGCTGTTAAGTCTCCACCTGTTTTCCAGATCCATTGTCCATCGCCTGTGCCTGTTACATTAGATATTGACTGAGTCAAGGTGAAGTCTCCGTTTGGTACAACAAATGAACTTGCTGGCGGAGTCGTTGAAACAGTAATGATTCTCTCAAAATAAGCTTCATTTCCTGATTCGTCTTCAATCCAATAAACGAGCGTGTAATCGCCTAAAGTATTAATGTCTACTGTTCCGGTAATTACGATATCGTTTACCGATACTGTAGTGTCATAGTCATCTCTTACAGAAACACCCATCAAAGGATTGAAAGGAATTCCTTGTTCGACAACATACGCACCAATACCAGAAATGACTGGAGCCATAATGTCTCCTGGGAGTTCTTCAAGTTCAGTGATTACAACATCATCAAGATAAACGGTTGTAGGAACTGAAGTTGAGCCGATATTTCCTAAGAAGAATCCGACTTTACCAGTAGTAATCGATGCTAAAGTAACTTCGAATGCGTAATTATAAGTTACCCATTCAGTACTTAGATCTACCGTCGTATTCCAATAGAGTTGATAATTAGAACGATTTTCGATCTGTAGTATCATTGGTCTAGGAGCGTCCGCTTTTGCACGGAAACTGATTTGGTAAATCTTTCCAGTTTCGATGACTCTGTCTACTTGTGAAAACTGATTTGAATAAGTCAAGTTTCCAATAGCAGTGACATCATAAACTAAAACACCATCAACGATAGCAGCAGTACTAGCGCCACCTTCTCCGGCCCAATGTCCCCAAGGTTCTTCTAATACATCCGAGAAATCTCCGTTAACAATATAGAATGTATTAAGAACTGCTTCTCTGACGCGAAGTTCGCGAACTTCATAATATGAATTTCCTGCAACATCGGTAATCGTATACGTAATGTAGTACGTTCCCGGTGTTGTGATATCATATTCTCCAGTAATGACGATATTCGCTGTAATGTTACCGTCAATGTTATCTTGAGCAGTAATTCCAGCTCTTTCGTCAAATGAATCACCGACGAAGATGACGACATCCGTAACACCTAAAAGTAATGGTGCAGTTAGATCAGCGGCGGTTGTCGTCGTTGTCTGTGTCGTTGTAGTCGTCGTTGTAGCTGTTGTCGTTGTCGTTGTCGTAGCGGTAGTGGTTGTCGTTGTTGTAGCTGTCGTTGTTACACATGCGACGACACTAAACGCTATGAAAACCATCAATCCCAACAAGAAAAGTTTTTTCATAATTCCTCCTTTTGAATCTTCTATTTTTATATTTTTGGTTTCCTAAAGAAACGTAAGCCCAAGAAAACTGCTGCGGAAAGGAATGCTACCCCTCCGGTAATTCCTCCAATAATCCATCCAATAACTGGACTTTCCTCTGGTTCATCGACGGGATCGTCAACAGGATCATCGACGGGGTCGTCCACCGGATCGTCTACAGGATCATCAATTGGTGTCGTATCTACAATAGAAACATGAATCAATTCTGAAAACATCGTATAAGATTGTCCATTTGGTAAAATGGTAGTGAATGAAGCAAGTAGATACTCATCTCCTACTGAATCGTAGGAAGTGATATTACTTAAATTGTCAATGGACAGGTTCGTACTGCCACTTCCAACAACCATCACATCGGGAATGATATCATAGGACAATCCACTTTGCGTTTGAATCTGTGCTCGAATGGAATAGGTTTGAGGTTGATATAAGTCCAAAACTACTTCTTTGCTTCCTGTTTCAATGCGATTGAAGGTGTTCTTTAGGAAGTCGCTGTAGTTGGTTGTCAATCCGCCAACGCCATACATGTAGTACTCGTAGAAGTCTGCGCTGATATTCATCGTCCATGGCCATACCGAAAGTCCCCTATAGTTCATTTGGAGAATGAATTCATCCGTGAGTTGTGAGAATTCAGGATTAATGGTCGTTTGCATTGGAACGACTGCATTCAGAGTTGCACGAATACTTGCTTCCAAATTTTCTGCACTTAACAGCGCTGTAGACAAATATCCATCTGAAATCTCTGGTAACACATTTTTCATTTCAGTAATCTGATTTGCGATGAAAGTGATAATGACGATTTGACCTGAAACATCATATTCATCGATTAATTCTTTAAGATAAGTCACAATTTCTAGGTTTGAACTTTTGATTTCAATAAATAAAATCGTGTCTGTTCCTTGAATCCGTTCAAAATATTCTCTTAAGGTCGGAATTCTCATTGTCTCTTCAATTCCGAAAGTATCTAATAATTCTAGACTTCTTAACTGTGCGAGTGTTGATTCTTCTACAACGAGGGAGCCGTTTGCGGTTCTTGTTGTTGTTCCATCATGGATGACGACAATTTCTTTGTCCGTCGTCAAATAGATATCGAGTTCAACAACATCCGCATTCGCCGCCATTGCAAAATCCATACTCGGCAACGAATTCTCTGGTGCAAGATATGGTAATCCTCTATGTCCAATCGACAGTGGTCTTCTCAGAAGCGTATTTTCTGGGAAAAGCATCAATAAATCATAATAAGAGGTTAAGTCTTCAAGAACAATTCCGTTCACTCCGGAAACGAGCGCTTGAACAACGGATGGATATTCTTCTAGCTGCAAATCTGACCAAACACTGACAAGTCTTTTTTGAAGATAAAATACGTTGTATTGATTAGTATACTCTACTGGTAACATTGCGACAATCGCACCAGAAGCATTCGATTCATCTCTGATTAAGATCAAATCTTCATCTGTTAAGACCGGTTTGGAAGCGTCATATGTGATTTCGTAGACGCCTCTGATCATATTATATTCAGCTCTTGCATCGCGAATCGCATTGTCATTCGGAGAAATCAAGAAAGAGTCTCTTACGCCATATCCTTTTAGAAGTGTCGCAATTGCAACTGCTGTGGTAGAAAACTTAGTATAAAATGCAGGAATGACCTTCGCTCCAACATATTCGAAAATATCGTGGATGTCCATAAAAGGTAACCCTGAAGCGTCTGTAACTTGAAGGTTGGCATTAATTCTAAATACAGCCGTCTGTGGTCTCACTTCTTCTGTTGCTAAAGCTTCAACTTCTTCAAGAGAGTTCATCATCTTGACTGCGCCTGCAGGCATGATGACATTCGACTCAGGCACATAGACTGATGGTATTGCTGAATAGTCTGTCGTCGTGTTGTCAATATAGCTTTCAGGCATCGTGATTACAATATTATTAAAGATGGCTTTAGATCCACTTGATTGGAATCCAATTAATCCATTTGAATAGTCGTTTGCATTTTCATATGTTAACAATAATTCACCATTAATATATTCATTGACGACGGATCCAAATAAATCAATTTTTAATCTATAAATAGAAGCCGGATTGATGGCTTCTGAATAAGCTGTAGTGATTGGAACGTTCCAATTACCGTTGATTGCTTTCGCAAATTCAACGCCATTCGTAGCGGTAGCACCTTGACGAATTGCCATTTGGAAATAGTTGTTCGGAGAGAATCGATACATGACAGATGCCCATCTTGTCGACTCAACTGCAGATAGAATCGAGAAATCCGTTTCTATGATATAGTTTTTAAAGCCTTGTAAGTAATTAGGCAATGTCACTTGAGTAGGAGAGCCCGTGGCGGGGGAATCTAAGTACAAAGTTCCGTTTTCAATTCCTGCGGACCCTTTTACGATTGTATAATCACTTGGAATATCTCCATCGGGGGTAGATGTAAAACTAGCCTCGTAAATAATATAATCTGTTTCGGCTGTTTCTTTTGCAAAGACATAGATTACGACGCTTTCTGTTCCAATCGTCAATCTAAAAGTATGAATTCCTTTTTGACTGACGACTAAAATGCCATCAGTAATCGTTAAAAAAGCAGAAGGTTCTGAAAATGTCCCTTCCGTTAATGCGACTTTCCCCATCAAGGAGTTGTATTGAATTTGACTTAAATCAATTGAATCCCCCTGATTAACGAAAAGATAAGGCCTAAGCTCATATAGTAGAGTCACTTCCTCTTCCCCTTCCGCATATACAATCACATTCGAATTTTGAATGATTGAAATTGTTGAGAATGCTAATAATATAAATATGAAAATAAGTTGAATTCTTTTCATACATACCTCCAAAATATTAATTTAGGAAATCGGTTTCCTAATTACATTATAATTAATTATCACATCGATTGTCAAGCAATATTTGAAAAAATTGAAAACGTTTTCTAATTAAGAAGTAAAAATAAAAAAGCCTGTCAAACGACACAGGCTTTTCATTTTATCTTTCATTATTCAATAAAGGCTATAACTGGGTAATGATCCGACAGGCAAATCGGGTTCACCGTATCTTGGTCAATCTTGACTTGAAAAAAATGAACTTTATTCTTTCCATAGATATAATCAATGGGCATTCCTGTTTTAACGCCTTCGAACGCATGAAATGACGCCTGAGACAGACAATCCTCTTTATAGGGAAGAATCCATCCGTGACTCGCAAGGAACTTGTGAATCATGCTTTGAGGGGGAAAATTGAAGTCTCCCATTAGGATCATTTCTTCAGATAACCCATCCGTCTCTTTTTGAAGAACCTGAATTTGTTTGAAGGCAATTTCTTCTTTAAGATAATCTAAATGGGTGTTAATGAAGACGTATTCTTTTCCGTAAATGATAAAACGACCATATGTCGCGATTCTTGGAAATGCCGATTCGGTGTATTTTGATGATTTTAGAGGGGTGTCAGAGAGCCAAAAAGTATTAGATAACGTACATTTGGCGACTTCTTTTAAATAAAGAATGGCAGAATATTCTGTTCCTTCTTCTCTTGGGATCCCAATAAAGTCATACATCGGAAGCAAACTCATGAGCTCATTCATCATCTTTTGATTTGCCTCTTGAATACCTAGGATTATCGGTTTCTCTTTATTAATATAGCGGGCTACCGCTTCTTTTCTGAAGGGCCAACCATTTTCTTTGTCAACAGCAACATCAATCCTAATGTTAAATGTCATTATTTTAAACATAAGCACCTCCAAAAGTGCGACCTCGAAAGAAAAACCTCAGGATTGAGGTTTTTTAATAGACTTGCAGTTTTTCTTGCTTTTGCAATACAGAAAGGGTTCCTTCTGCCAAAGCGCGCATTTCATCTTCTCCAGGATAGACTGTGATCTGTTTGATTGGGTCTATCGCATCACGAAGATATTGAATAAATCTCTTACTATAGGCAAGACCGCCTGTGATTAATATTCCATCGATTTTTCCTTCGGCGGCAAAATATAGGCTACCTATCTCTTTAATCACATTATATGCCATTGAATGGAAGTAAAATTCAGCGACCTCATCTCCGTTTTTGATCCGAGATTCAATTTCTTGTCCATTGGACGTTTCCAAATAAGAAACAAGACCGCCTTTTCCAACGAGCATCTTTTGAATTTCAGATTTGTTGAAATCATTGGAGAAACACAAATCAATTAAAGGGTACGTTGGTAATTGCCCACATCTTTCAGGAGAAAACGGTCCGTCGCCTCCCAAAGCGTTATTGACATCAACGACACGACCTTGTTTATGCAACCCCACGCTGATTCCGCCACCTAAATGGCAAACAATCAAGTTTAAGTCTTCGTAATTTCGATTCAAAACTCTCGCGTGTCTTCGTGCAATTGCTTTTTGGTTTAGAACATGAAAAATACTGGATCGGTCGATGCCCTTTAGTCCCGATACCTTGGCAATCTCATCCATCTCATCAACACATACTGGGTTGACAATATAGGCAGGACGATTTAGCGGGGACGCGAGTTCATAAGCAATCAACGCTCCAAGGTTCGATGCATGTTCACCATATCTAGCACTACGAAGGTCTTCAAGCATGTCTTTGTTAACAAGATAGGTTCCACCTTGTTTTAAGGAACGAAGCATCCCTCCGCGACCGATGAAGACATCGATGTTTTCAGGAACATAGTGATGAAGTTCCAAAAATTCGATAATGATTTTCTTTCTAAATTCCAATTGGTCTGCGACTGATTTGTACTTGCTTAATTCTCTGACACTGTGTTTCAACACCGAGTCCTGAATCAGTTTATCGTTGATAAAGACCGCAACTTTTGTTGAAGTCGACCCAGGGTTAATGACTAGAAGCAAGTAATCCATCTTGATTCACCACCGCTAATAGAATTGAGTTCAGTTTTGCTTCCATGTTGTCCGCTCTGGAAGTCACTATGATTGGAACTTTCGCGCCAATGATGATTCCCGCTGATTTACCGTGTGCTAAGAAAACACAAGTTTTGTAGAATACGTTTCCGCTGTCGAGGTTAGGAAACACCAGTATGTCGGCTTTCCCAGCAACTTCGCTGTGTATCCCTTTGTGCATGACAGATTCCATCGATACGAGATTGTCGACTGCAAAAGGTCCATCAATTTCAAAAGAGATTTCTTGATTTTTGTAATGTTCTAGGATTGCCTCTGCATCAACGGTTGAAGCAATTTTAGGATTTACTTTTTCCACGCTCGAAACAATACCAACGAGTGGTTTCTCATAACCAAGAGTATGAGCGAGACCAACGGCATTTTCAATGATTGCTATTTTTTCTTCAACCGTTGGCTGAATCATCATCGCTCCGTCTGTCGCAAATAAGACGCGATCCATTCCGGAGACTTCAACCATACCAACATGAGTTAAGTATTTTTTGCTTTTGATACCATATTCGTTATTAACGACGCCTTTGAGCAGGTACTTGGTATCGATTAACCCTTTCATGACGATATCTGCTTTACCCGAATTTACAAGATCCATTGCAATTTTAGTTGCTTTTATAGGGTCTAACTCGTCAATAATCTGTACATTTTTAAGATTGTATTCCTGACACATTTGCTCAATCAATGGACCGTCGCCAATCAAAATCGGTTCAATGCATTTCCAAGACTCTGTCTGTGAAATAGCATCAATGACGACATTGTCATGCGCAAAAACGACAACCAGTTTAAAGGTCTTTCCTTTTTGCAGCCGTTGCTTTAAGTCACTGATTTTTTTAAGCATAGGTCACTCCAGACTCTAAGACATATTCTCTGCCTTTTCGAAGTGCATCCATGTTGACCTCAAGCATATGAGCCTTCCGCTCTCCAAGGAATTTAAGTAGTACTTTTTCAATTGTATTTTCGTTGAACAAAGTAGTGAGTTCAAGGTAAGCGCCCATCATAACCATATTGGAAACTTGAATGGTTCCGAGATCTGTTGCAATGTCATTGATTGGAACACCAATACAAATGGCTTTATCTGAGCTTACATGGTCTTTTATCAAGGATGAATTGTAAAGAATCAGTCCGCCTTCTTTCATCTTGCTTTGAAATTTTTGTAAAGATGGAAGATTAAAGGCAATCAAGTGATTTGCACTTTGAAAGACTGGTGAATTGATTTGTTTTTTTGAAACGATTACGCTACAATTGGCGGTTCCGCCTCTCGTTTCAGGACCATAGGAGGGAAACCATAGCCCGAATAATTCTTCATATGCAGCCGAATAGGCAAGCAATTGGCCAAACATCATGACACCTTGGCCGCCAAATCCTGCTACTTTTACGTTAACATGATCAAACATCGAATTCACCTGCGTCTTTGAAGACGCCTAGTGGAAAGACTGGAACCATGTTTGTTTCTACCCATTTTAAAGCGTCAACTGGTGTCATTCCCCAGTTAACTGGACAAGTGGATAGAACTTCAACTAATGTAAATCCACGTTTTTCTTTCTGATATGTGAAAGCTTTTTTAATCGCTTTCTTCGCTTTGATTAGTTGCTTCGGATTTGTAACACTGACTCGCTCAAGGTATGCCACACCTTCAATTTGTGAGAAAATCTCACTAATTTTGATTGGGCCACCCGTTAACGCACGATTTCTTCCGTCTTGTGAAGTCGTCGTTTTTTGTCCAATCAGCGTTGTAGGAGCCATTTGGCCACCCGTCATTCCATAAATTGCATTATTAATAAAAATAACAGTAATATTTTCGCCGCGATTGGCTGCGTGAATCGTTTCAGCGATTCCTATTGATGCGAGGTCGCCATCTCCTTGATATGTAAAAACGATGTTGTTTGGAAGAACGCGTTTGATTCCTGTTGCTTCTGCACAGGCTCTTCCATGAGGTGCTTGTTGCATGTCACAATTAAAGAATTCATAAGAGAATACGGAACATCCAACGCTTGCTACACCGATAGCATCTCCAATCATTCCGAGTTCTTCAAGTGTTTCACCTACAAGTTTATGGACGATGCCGTGTGTACATCCTGGACAATAGGAAAGTTTTTTGTCGGTCAACCCTTTGGTTTTTTGGTATTTGACTTCCATTTATTTCACCACCTTGTCTTTAAAGTTCTTGATTGCATCAACGATTTCTTCGGGTTCAGGAACCATTCCGCCGACACGACCGAAAAATCCGATTTCATGACGACCTTTATCAGATATCATTACATCGTCAAGCATTTGACCCATGCTCATTTCTGCACATAGAATTCCTTTTACGCCTTCAGGAATTTCATTGAAGGCCGCTTTTGGATATGGCCATAAAGAAATCGGTCGGATCATCCCAACTTCGATTCCTTCTTCTTTTAACGTTTCAATGGCAGAACGACAAATTCTGGACATCGTACCATATGCAACAATCACATACTTCGGATTTTCCATATTGATCATTTCGTATTTTGTTTCGTTATTCTTAATTTGTTGGTATTTCCGCTGCAATTGGAAATTATGTTGTTCCAATTCAACAGGATCTAGAAACAAAGAGTTTACAATATTTCTTCCCGGATGATTTGCAGTACCGGTTGTAATGTAATCCTTTGCTGGAATAAAACGTTTCTTGACTGGTTTGTCAAAATCAACGGTTTCCATCATTTGACCGATTAATCCGTCTACGAGGACCAATACTGGGTTTCTGTAATAGTCTGCGATGTCGAAAGATTCTTTCATAATGTCAATCGTCTCTTGAATGGTTTCGGGTGCGTAAACAATCAATTGATAGTCTCCGTTTCCGCCGCCTCTGGTTGCTTGATAATAATCCGCTTGAGAAGGTTGAATTCCTCCAAGTCCGGGTCCACCACGCATAACAGATACGATAACGCAAGGAAGTTCAGCCCCTGCGATATAAGAAATGCCTTCTTGTTTCAAAGCAATTCCTGGTGAAGATGATGAAGTCATGACTCTCGCTCCTGCACCAGCAGCGCCATAAACCATATTAATGGCAGCAACTTCTGATTCTGCTTGAACGAACACTTTTCCAGCTGCTAATAGATGTTTAGACAAATACTCTGGAATCTCATTTTGTGGTGTAATTGGGTAACCGAAGAACGCGTCAATTCCGCCTTTCAAAGCGGCAACTGCAATTGCTTCGTTTCCCTTCATTAATACTTTAGCCATTATTTATCTACCTCCACTTTGATGACCGAGTCCGGACACATCATTGCGCAAAATGCGCATCCGATACATTTTTCAGGTTCACTGACCTTGATGATGTTATATCCTGATTTGTTAATTTCTGTCTTGTCCTGATATAAAATATGTTGAGGACAAAATGAAACGCAAAGAGAACATCCTTTGCATAAGTCTACTTCAAAATATACTTTACCTTTTGGCATGTCTTCCTCCTTAAAACCATTTTTTTCTTAAGTAGATTTGAAGAGGAAGCATTTCCCCTTCGAAAGTTGTGTTGCGAAGTTCAAGTCCTTGATGGAAACAAGTATAGACGATTGGAAGGTTCATTTTCATTGAAACTTCCTTCAGTATTGTTTCTCCTTCAAGAACGGTATCCGTTGTTGTTTCTTTCAGCAAGTTTGAATTATTGATTAATCCTGTGACAAGTCTTCCGCTTGATACTTGTATCTTTTTAATCAGAGAAATGATTTCATCCGTTGTTTGAGTCTCAGGACGAAAGATGTTTACGATGAGATAAAGATCAATCTCATTGTCATACTCTTCAAACTGCCTTAATAATTTTGCTCCAAGATCATTTCCGCCCAAATCGTAAATGGCCCTGACGTTCTCCTTTTGAAAAGGTAGGAAAACGCGGCCGGAAATGTATGGAAGATCTGTAAATTTACTGTGCTCTTTATCGCTCGAAATCACTTCAATTCCGTGTTGCTTCAGCAAGACTTCAGACTCTCTGCTTCTGAAGTATGGATTGATAACATCGAGATCTATAACATAGTCCACCAATTCTTTGATTGCCAGATTCAGCGCAATCTCCGTTTTCCCCGATCCGTAGTATCCTGTCAGAAACAATAGTCTTTTCATTACTACCTTTTGATGTAGTTCGAGTGGAGTTGATTGATGGTTTCAATTCTGTTTTTCGCGAATACTTTTGCTGCGGCGTGGGTAGATATGTCTTCTTCTTTTGCGATTCTATAGATGTCTAGGAGTCGATCATAAATCTTTTCGATGTCTCTAATCGCTTTGTCTTTGATATAAGTTTGTAATTCATGGTATACGTTGATGAGTCCGCCAGCGTTGATGACAAAGTCTGGAGCGTATAAAATGCCTTTGTCTTTAATCATCATTCCATGTTTTTCTTCATCCATTAAAACGTTATTTGCAGATCCGGCAATAATTTTGGCTTTGATTTGAGGAATCGTCTCATCGTTTAGCTGAGCACCGAGTGCGCACGGGCTAAATACATCCACATTTAAACCAAAAATCTTGTCTGGCTCAACGTATTCAACCATTGGAAGTTCTTTTTGCATTCTTTTAATATGAGCTGGATTAATTTCAGTGAAATATACTTTTTTTGCTTTTGCTTCTATTAGATACTTCACTAGATAATATCCCGTTTGTCCTGCACCTTGAATTGCAAAACTATATTTAGATATGTCGTCGTCTCCAAACATTTCTTGTAAGGAGGCACGAATACCATGGAAAACACCTAATGCTGTTAATGGCGAAGGATTTCCACTTTTCCCTTCCAAACCAACCACATAGTCGGTCTCCATATGAACATAATCCATATCTTTTGTCGAAGTATTGACGTCTTCGGCAGTGATATATCTTCCGTTTAAACTTTGTACATATCTTCCGAGGGCTCTAAAGTAAGCCTCACTTTTCACTTTGGAAGCGTCTCCAATCAATACGGTCTTACCGCCTCCAAGATTTAATCCGGCTGCAGCAGCCTTGTATGTCATTCCACGAGCCAATCGAAGTGCGTCAAGAACAGCATCATCTTCAGAATCATAATTCCAAAGTCTAGTACCGCCAAGTGCTGGCCCTAACGTCGTATTGTGAATGCAAGTAACTCCTTTCAACCCGGTTGTTTTGTCATAAAAATAAACAATTTGTTCATAGCCGTGTTTTTCCATGTAGTCAAACTTATTCATTTTACTCCTCCTTATTCTTTCCGTTTTCGTTCTTCAGCTCGAAAACGCTTACACGATTATTATAACACCCAAACGCAAAAAATAAAAGAAAAATCGACCGAAATTCAAGAAATAAAAAAAGGCCATTCATCTTGAGATTTAGGCCTTTTAACACTTTATCAAACTAAAAGGATAGCTACCAAAAAGATTGACTCATTTTTTGTAAGTTATTCCAATTAAGGGAATTCTGAAACGGCAGAGTTTCCCATCGTCCAATACATTTTCAATCGATTCCACTTTTAACTTTTGATCAAGAATGACTTCAAATGGAAACTTAGCAAATCCGCCTGAGCAATAACACCAGATCGGAGAAATATCATGAGAGTCTTTCAAAACAGCTTCTCTTGCGAATGCACAGTGGCACGCGTAATAATGCATTTCTTTGTCCGAGGTCGCAGAAAGATACTTTTCAGTATCATAAGGTATTTTCGTAATGTAGAGATAGTCGTCTCTAATCACGCCAGAAAGAACTTCTTGATTCTTTTCAACAAATTGGATGACCTCATCAGTAATCGTTTGTTCGAACCAAACCTTTCCAGCTTCTTTGTATCTTTTCAATTCTTCCACTTTGCGAAGGTGTCTGTTTTTTAAATAGTCTTCGAACGTCTTTGAATTCTCGTATTCAACCTTTTCAGGCATCATGGCTTCTCTTGACATTCCATGATTGTTTCCAGCAAGAACTTTTTCAACTTCTTCTACGGATAAGTTAGCATGGAGTCTTCTCATGAATTCGGCTGTAAAATCAGGGATTTTCTTTGGGCTCATTCCAAGTGTTGGAATTTCCAAATCTTGTGTAATGAGTTCAACCATTTCCTGACCGTGAAGTTGTTTCAATCTGATTAAAATGTTTTCAACAACATCTAGAATTCCTGTATATTTTGTGAGTTCGATAAAACAGTCGTTCTTTTTAAGAATTCTCATGTATCTCATCAACACGACAAATGCGTCTAGCGTAGATCTCTTTTGAGAATAGAGTAAAGCTATGAACTCATTGACGTCGTCAGTTGATATTTCAGATACAGAAGGAATTTTATGACTAAGTCCCATGAAATTCCAAAATTCGATAATCAGTGCTTTTGCGAAAAGAAATTCTTTATCGCCTAGATTGTTGGTTAAATAGAAATGTTCTAGTTTTTCTAGAACCATCAAATCTTCTTTCATATTATAATGCCTCGCTGACGGATTTTCCTTGCATATGTAGAACCAAGTAATCGGGTCCTCCAGCCTTTGAATCGGTTCCGCTCATGTTGAAACCGCCAAATGGCTGATAACCTACGATTGCGCCAGTACACTTTCGATTCAGATAGAGATTTCCAACATGAAAATCTTCTCTTGCAATTTCCAAATGTTCTCTGTTGTTGGAGAAAATAGCTCCCGTCAAACCAAACTCTGTGTTGTTCACCACTTCCAAGCCTTCTTCAAACGATGAAACTTTTGTGATTGAAAGCACTGGACCAAAAATTTCTTCTTGCATCATTCTGGATGATGGATCCAAGTCTGTAAAGACGGTGGGTTCGATAAACCAACCCAATTCATCATTTCCATTCCCACCGACAAGGAGTTTCCCTTCAAGTTTACCCAGTTCAATATATGCCATGATTGATTTGTACGCTTTATCATCGTTTACGGGACCCATATTGTTTGAATAGACTTTGGGGTCTCCAAGTGATATTTTTTCTGTCAAGTCTTTGATATGCTTAATCACATCATCATAAACATTCTCATGAATGATTGCTCGAGAACATGCACTGCATTTCTGTCCACTAAATCCGAATGCACTTTTTACGATTGCATCCGCAGCGGTCATTGGATCAACACCATCATCTACTAAAATGGCGTCTTTTCCACCCATTTCTGCAATGACTCTCTTTAACCAAATTTGACCTTTTTGAACTTTTGCAGCATTTTCATAAATTGCCTG
>Ga0268280_1000081_pt1 | contig 93429 bp, 62 predicted proteins | sample saktaG_9_FD_190139 | JGI IMG/M metagenome (GOLD analysis project Ga0268280, IMG submission 190139) | Saline water microbial communities from Sakinaw Lake, British Columbia, Canada - sak_2011_5_24_40m | ecosystem: Environmental > Aquatic > Non-marine Saline and Alkaline > Saline ...
TCACCTTTCTGCTCCTCTTGAATTGATTGATACCTATGACTTCCAAGAGGAAACATATGTGTTATTGATGCAAAGAGGTGTGCAATATTCAGGCGGAAAAGTGTGCAGTTTTCAAGCGGAAAAAACAAGGTTTTAAAAAGGCAACCATGTGACCAAATCGTGACATGGCTTTTCAATTACCGTTGAAATGGAGTGTACTATGCTCTCTATGAGAAAAAAATATAGCAAGAGATGATCCAACTACAACATAGATTTCTGCTTAAAAGTTGACGATTTTTTAAGTTCTGTAAAACTTTCGACCTACAAGTTGCAAAGTGCATTTGCAATTTAGTGAACGGTCTTAACATAGAAACATTAGAGCAAACACATGGATCACCAACCGACCCTGTGCGAATAATTTGCCAAAAACAAACAAAATTCGCATCAAAAAACATCAAATTGACTGTCAGTGTTAGCAGACGAATTGAAGCTAACATAAAACAAAACTTTGAATCTTCCTAATAAATAATAGCCGCTTTTTCAAAAATACATTTACAAAGATGTAACTCATACACTCCAGAGCATACAGAAGAGATCCATCGATCATATAATCTGTCCATTACTCTTATTAAAATAATGAGCATTTGACATGTCCAATATCAGTGGAACCGACGAAGCGACTTGTGTTCGTACTTCCGATCCTGTTCTTGCAACATACCGCTTCCCTGCAGGTAGTGCTGTAAAATAAAGGAATAACTCGTTCCCCATCGGCTCAAGAACTTCTACGCTTGCAACTAAAAGATTTTTCACGTTCTTCAGAGCACTTCCAGGTGCAACACCAATGTGCTCTGGACGTATTCCCATGAGAACTTCTCTGTCTGCATATTTTGCAAGCCGCTTTGTATCGTTCTTCTGAATCACAAATCTATTTTTTGTTTCCCCTAAAACAAAACACAACGTTTTCCCCTTTTCTATTCTTCCTTCAAAGAAATTCATAGCCGGACTCCCGATGAATCCGGCGACAAATTCATTCTGGGGATGTTTATACATCTGCAACGGTGTATCAATCTGCTGGATATGTCCATCTTTCAATAGGACAATTCTATCAGCCATGGTCATAGCTTCTATTTGATCGTGCGTTACGTAAATCATTGTTGCACCAATACGCTGATGTAATTTTGATATTTCGGTACGCATTTGAACGCGTAATTTTGCATCCAGATTGCTTAATGGTTCATCGAACAAAAACACACGGGGTTTTCGCACGATCGCACGCCCAAGAGCCACCCGCTGCCGCTGACCACCCGACAATGCCTTGGGTTTCCTCGTAAGATAATCTTCCAGGCCTAATATACTGGCAGCTTCGTTCACGCGCTGAGAGATCTCTTGCTTCGGAAGTTTTCTCAACTTCAGCCCGAAAGCCATATTTTCAAAAACCGTCATATGCGGATACAGGGCATAGTTCTGAAATACCATGGCAATATCTCGATCCTTGGGAGGAACATCATTAACTATTCGATTATCGATATATATTTTTCCTTCTGATACTTCTTCGAGGCCTGCTAACATACGAAGAGTTGTCGACTTGCCGCACCCTGAAGGACCTACCATGACAACGAATTCACGCTCCTCAATTTCCATAGTGAAATCATGAACGGCAACGATCCCGCCGTCATACACCTTCTTTACATGTTCAAACCGTACCTTTGCCACAGATTTATCCTCCTGCCTATCGAATCTTCTTGCTGAATCATTCTCTCTTCACTGGAACTGTCTCTTCAGACGCTCCCATTCACGCACCCATTCCCATTGCGGAACAAGTAATGGAGCCGCGTTCATCTTGCCACCGAATCCAATCATCCGTATGGTAACCATGTTGATATTCTTGATATCAACCTTCCTAATTCTATCTGAATATATTTCCACGTGTTGGCGAATTGCTTCATGTGCCAGATATTGATTTATGCGGCCTCTTTGGTGTTCCTGGCGTATGGAAATGCATTCTCTCTCGATGAGCGAATCCAGGAGATGACGATTCCCTGTGATTTTTCTCTCCATCAAACGAAGAAGAGCGTTTTTCCCCTCGTATTGAACTTTCTTTATCTCGCCAAGAGACATTACCATCGTCTCTGTGAGAATTTCCCGATAATCCGAGAAGTGCAGCCATCCCGATTTCCCGTTGTTCATGCGCCATTCGATCCGCTGTGTGTAGGTTCGCGCAATTGAATCCATGCTTTCCCCATCCTGGATCAATCTGAACAGAGAATCAGCACGAAACGAATCACTACACAGGACTTCTTGAACCTTGACAGAAAGAGCACCTTCCACGAGTTCTTTCTTTTTTCTCCATAGGGATACATATGATTCCCAGTCACTTATTGTTACTGAATCTTGTAACATATATACTACGTCTCTGGATTTCCAATAGCTCGTCCATAATGCAATGTCCCGAATCACCTCGTTATCGGATTGTAGATTCCGACGAATACCTTCCTGCGCAATAATCTCTCCTTCAGTTATTTTCCTTAAAATATCAAAGAAAGTGATGGCAAAGGTTCTCGACTTGAGTGAAGAAAAATGAAAATCATAATAAAACAGGTTTTCCAGAAACTCTTCTAATTTCAATGTACCGAAAGATCCACGAACAAGCGGAGTATCCAGTTCAGATTCAAATCTGCGCAAGAGACGGAAAATGTCTTCAGGGATATAACGATAGCCGTTTTCTAACCGGTGAGTCATTGAATCTAATGTCATCAGTTCCCGTAAAGCAATAGTCAATCTCCGGAAAAGGGAACTATCCGCTGCCATGTGATGCGCTTTTAATGTCTTTTCAATAAAGGAATTCGCTGCTGCGTTTTCCTTCTGCTCCAGAAGAATATTTTTCACTGCGGTAAGACGTTCTGCCGCACTTAATTCATTAGCGTGAGCATCCAGCTCTTTCTCTAAGACAGTAAGAACAACCAATCCATAGATTATTGATTCTACTGGTTTCGATATCTCCATCGTATCCTTGAGCGAAAAAACAGCTTTTTCCAGAGGCGGATCGGCCGATCCGAAGGATACTCCGAGAGTATCACGACGAAACGGCAAAGTTGATATATATTCATGAATTGACCGGTGCGCTCGTTGACATTCCTTCCACCCTTGTATGATTTTTGCTGCCTCTTTCATCGAGGATGGATATATGATAAGAATCTTTCGGCGGTTGCCGTGCAATGCAAGACCATTATGAATTTCTTTTTCCGTAATTACTACTTTATCATGAACCTCCCGTTTATACAATGCGTCCCGCACAAACAATTTCTGCAATACGGTTTCCATTGTCTGGATGAACCGGCTCGTTTGATCCTTGGTCAGAGGCTGAGACATTACCAGCAATTTCTCGCCGACGAGAGATGCAACAGCTTTCTCTTTGATTTTGTCGAAATCTTGTTCTTCGGACTTGAGTTCAAAAGGCATCAATTCGATACGCTCCAGAACATCCCGCGCGAGAATTGGAATTGAGCCAACCATCGCCAGCGTATCCAGCGGTTGTTGACCTCTCCTCGGTTGCGTCGATGCTTCCGAGGCAAGGAGAAAGAAGAAGCAGAATATCGAAGCACATTGTCGATACATCATTTTCTCAATAGACGAAATGGACGTCTGCAGGAAGCCTTGTCACATTCACAAATCCTTGCACCGCTGGGATCGCAACTCCATTGATCGTAGCACGGACCAATGGTTTCGAGAGCATGGTGACGGGAATCAGAATGGGCGTTTTCTGTGCATTGATCGATCCAGCAAGATGAAAAGTGATTGTGTTAGTCGAGTCGCTCTTGATTGAGTAGGAAATTACTCCATAGTGCGTCGGCATCTTCGTGACTGAAAGGCCGTGATAAATCCACTCTTCTTTCAATCCGGCTCCAACAATCACCGATGGATCCTCATCAATCTCGTATACAAACATTGCTCGAAGAGCATTAACGAAATCAGAAGCTACCCACGTGTGCGGCATATCGCCAATGAGCTGTGCGTGCCGCTCATCGTTCCACACCACTTCTGCCCAATGATTCCACCCTCGCGGACGCTGTGACTTGATGAGCCATTCAAGCACGGAATGAGCCCGTTCCTTTTGACCAAGATAGATATAAGCCCCAACGTTTCGAATTTCATACGGCGTAAAACCGTTCCATGGGATCTCACCGCACGCGCGTGCCATAAACCAATCATAATATTTATCAAATGTACGATTCATTGCCTGTTTCGGTAAAAACCTACTTTCGCCACAAGGGAAAAGAGAGATCGATGTCGAGGTGGGATCAAAATCACCCAGTTCAACACATCCAGGAATATAATCAATGTTCCGGTTCTTCATTGATAAGAGAATCGAATTGTACAGATCCTTTCGAAATTCCCTGACGAGACTGTCATAGACACATCGTGCTGCTTCCTCATGGAGGACTGCCGCTGCGGCTGCAGCATCCTTGAATCCTTTCAGCACAAAGAAGTTGTCCCAATAGGAATGCATCGGTTTCGCAGAATATCCTTCATGGCTGATTGATTCTGTTGTCAATCCATAAAATGCACGCTGTTCGTCGTCACCATCGCGATATTTTGCCGACATCTGTTGGGAACGAAGTTGTTGAATATGGTTTACCGCCGCGACGATATGTTTCCAATGGGCGCGCAAAAATATCGTGTCCGCCGTAAATCGTACATATTCCATGCACGCAAATATAAATTCACCGTCGCTGTCATTTTCAAGCACAGGATCAGGTCCTCTTTGATCCACGACGCAAGGAACCATTCCATTTTCATATTGATACGATGCATACCACTCAATAAACTTTTTAACATCGTCCCGCATTCCAAGTTTGAGCAATGCCGCTGAGGTCATCGAACCATCACGAATCCAAGAACGCTCATATGTTCGCGATCCCGGTTGAATACCTGGACCATCTTTATTGATAAGAATATAGCATAAGCTTGAACGCATAATATCGATATATCGCTGGGCGTCCGCCGGCACATGGAAAGAGAGAGAAGCAAGTTTGTCCTCCCAGAACGATTGAACTTCGTTATATGCATTCTTGAATTCCAAGGCAGTCGGCGGCATCGAGACCCAGCGATCTGCGTCCGGATAAAAAGGAACCGCAGCAATCACGAGAAGAGAATCACCCGGCTTCAAGTCGAATCGATATTGAAATGCGGCAGAAGCTAATTCATTCTTATCGATAATGTTGCGTGCAGCGGGGAGCTTTCCCGCAGCTATTTGTTCAACAATCTCCCCTTCCTCCCAAAGCGCTGCCCCGAATCGTGACGGCATCCCTGAGACCGTTATGCTTTTTTCGTCAATCAGGGCACGCTGAGCATTGATCGAAATGGAATTCGTCCGGGCGATACCCCCTTCACAATTCAGATTCTGATATGTCGGATTTACCTGAAAAGGCCGCATGGCTAAATAATAGTCACCTTGTATCCGTTTTGAAGAAGTATTTTTCAGAACATAGCGCGCCATCAAAGCAGACCTTGCTGCTTCTCCTGCTGCCAACAAAGTAATATCCAACGTCACTTTTTTATAGACCCTTTTCACAGTTGGGATAGGAAGATATCCTGCAGCAAGCGATTGTTCTTCACGACAATTCGCCCATGTAAGCAATTCATGATTATTGTCCAATCGAATAAACGGTTCAATAGAAAAACGTAGTTTGTCCACTTCAAACACCCCATCTTCGTTAATCAAAGCTTCTTTTTGATCAGACGCTGCCCCCACAATCGTCCAGTATGACTGCTGTCGGAGGAAATAACGCGGATACATTCCTTGGGGAGCTTCGGCAGCGAGATATTCCAGGTATTGGTTTTTCGTGGCAAGAGACTCACCGGATACTACGGATAATTCCTCAATCCGATACTGACTCCCACTACTATTCTTCAATAAGTTCAATTTCAAGAACCGGATTTCTGTTTCCGGAGTAAAGAGTAACGTAGCCCCGCTCTTTCCGTTCCGGACAGAACAGAGTGTGTCATACATCGTTCCATTCAGAGAACCCAACAGATCGTACGATAAACCGGCGCATACTTTATTCCACCGAAGGCGTACACCGCCAATCTCACGCCGTAATTGGAAATCAACTTCAATCCATTCATGGCCGGATGTTTTACTCTTCCATTCACCGGGTATATAAGGCAAGATGTTCTTCGGCACCATATTTTCCCCGGCGAATGAAGACGCTTTCACCACCGGTGCGGGAAGGACTGCGGGCAGTTGAGAACCTGCCTGCAGTTCTATATGATCAATCCATACCGTTCCTTTGCCTCCAGTCCCCGCAGTTACAACGAATTCTAATCGTCTCAATGTCTTAGGTGATGCTGCAGCACGAGGACCCCATGCAAACGTAAAATGCCTCTTCTTGAGCACAATATGCTTCCAAGTTGCAGGATAGGAATATGCTTGCTTATTTACCCACCAAATATTTTCTCCTGTTGTATCGCTGCTCACTTTCACTTCAAAATTATTTACCGGAACTGTTGCGCGAAGATCGAACGACAATTCGAAATAATCAGGCAGTACAAGATCATAATTGCGAAATACTCCGCCGTAGCCTGATCCTTTGGGAAATGATATGTCGAAACTTATTCCGGCCGAGGAAACTTCGGAACTATGGTGCGGGGTTACGATAACACCCGTCGCTTGAAAATATTTCCATGCAGTTGTGTCTGCAGGCGTATTGACCTGAACTTGCTGGGAATGGGAGTGGAACACAATCCCTGATGTGATGAGAGCAACTACCTTTAAATAATATTTCATCGTTCGTTTCATAGAAATGAGATTATTCTTTTACTCCGCCGACCATAATGCCGCGGACGTACTGACGCTGGAATGCAAGAAACAGCAGAAACACTGGAAGAATGGTAATAACCGAACCAGCCATCATCAATTCCAAATCAAGAGCATGCTCACCCATCAAATTCGCGATCGCAACCGGGAGCGTATATCGTGCACTATCCGACATAATGATCAGAGGCCACATAAAATCATTCCATGTACCCATAAACGTAAATAACGCGAGTGTAAACAGGATCGGCCTGCATAAGGGAAGCATGACAGACCAGTACACTCTCAAATCACTTGCACCGTCCATCCGAGCTGCCTCGATGAGGCTATCAGGAACAGCTTTAATAAATTGACGCATGAGAAAGATACCGAAGACACTCGCCAGCCCCGGTATGATCGCTCCGATATAAGAATTCACCAATCCAAATGACTTCAACATCATGAAGAGGGGCAGCATATTTACCTGGGCCGGAATAATCATAAAACCAAGCAGGAGACGAAAGAGTTTATCGCGGCCGGGAAATCTATATTTTGCAAATGCAAATCCGGCCATCGAGTTGAAAAGCAAGGAAATAAGTGTCACCGCTGAAGAAATAATAAAACTGTTCATGAAATATCTTCCTATCTGCAGACGTTCAATCAACACAGTATAATGTTCGAGGGATGGTCGAGAAGGAAGAAATGGAGGTGGGAATGTACTCGCTTCACCCGGCACCATAAACGATGCAGCGATCATCCAAAGGATCGGTGTTATAGCAATGATCGCACAAATACTCAGTGCGGCATTCAGCAGGATCATTGGTATCTTGCGTTTCATCCCTCCGTCCTCCGCTGAATCGCCATCTGTATGAGTGTGAAGAAGAGAATCACTGCAAACAGCACAAAGGCTATTGCTGCGGCAAATCCCATGTTCCACCAGCGAAATCCTTGCTCGTACATCATCAGGACGATGCTCATCGTGGAGTTCATCGGTCCGCCTTGCGTCATCACATACGGCTCTGCAAACAGCTGAAAATATCCAATAATGGTCATCATCACTACAAAGACCGTCGTAGGCGTTAGCATAGGAAGAGTCACATGGATAAACTGCTGCCAGGCGTTCGCACCATCAATATGCGACGCTTCATATAGGTCATCAGGAATGTTCTGCAATCCTGCGATAAAAATGAGCATGTTGTAACCAAAATTTTTCCAGACAGCCATGACAATAATCGCAGGCATCGCAGCAAAGGGATTGCCGAGCCAGTCGATCGGCGTAATACCAACCCATGACAGTGCCAGGTTTAGTAATCCATGAGCCGGATGATAGAGATACCGCCATACAACAGAGACCGCAACAAGGTTTGTCACGACAGGAAGAAAATAGACTGTGCGAAAAAATGGTTTGAATTTTGCCAGCTTGGAACTCACCATCAACGCCATTCCCAGGGAAACGGCAACCGAGAGCGGACCGCCTACGAGAACAAAATAAAACGTATTCTTCAAAGCTGTCCAGAACAACGGTGTTTCGAAGATGCGGATGTAGTTCGAGAATCCTACAAACCGGACATAGCTTAAATTCCCAAGTGCATATATATCGAAATCCGTAAAACTCATCACCACAGCACTGATCACTGGTACAACAAAGAACACTGCGATCGCGGCCATTGCAGGGGCGAGAAAGATCCATGCCGCGGCGATGTGCTGCGTATGGTTTTGCCGCTTCTCGGTCTGCGCCATTAATGTATCTTTCTTTCGGCTAACCATCTTCTCTTTTCCAGCATCTGATTCACTTCACTATCAAACCTCTGCAAGGCATCGTCAACCGTTAACGTTTTCGTTGCAACATATTCGACATACAGCTGCAGCTTGATGACGATTTGTTCCCATTCAGGCACATGCGGCAGCGGTTCAGTGCGCTGAAGCTGCTGGTAAAACGCTTCGATGTACGGATTTGATGCGAGCGATGAATCGTCCCATGCAGATTTTCTCGGCGGCAAGTTGCCTGTGATACGGTAGAAAGCAATCGACTGTTCCCGCGAGGCCAAGAACTCGATCAGCTTCCATGCCGCCTGCTTCTTCTGACTCTCCCGGAATATCACGAGACTTGTTCCTAACGGCAACGAGAGCCCGGGAAATATCGTATCCATGGACGGTAAAGGTGCTGTCATCCATTCATTCTGGAGCCGGAGAGGAATACGTCTTTTGAATTCACCGATATTCCATGGTCCACTGATATACATCGTAATAAGCCCGTCGGAGAAGGAATTGTACATGTTCGAAATCAGAGACATCCCGGAGGGTGAATATTCTTGATGATAAAATTCTGCAAGTAGTGTAAAAGCTTTTCGGAATTCTTTTCCGCTGAAGTTGCTGCGGGTATTGTTCTCACGGAGAAACATGCCGCCCGATTGCATGCCAAAAACAATAGCAGGCACCCATTCATTCGTCGGCAGGAAAAGAGGATACCGTGTCGTCCCTTGTTCCTTTGCCTGCCGTTTCATGATTTCACATAAGCGAATCATTTCATCCCAGGTAGCCGGAGGCTTTGAATATCCCGCTTCACGAAGCAGATCGCGCCGATAATAGAGGATACGGGTATCCACATACCACGGGATACCAAAGAGAACAGAATCAATGATGTTCGTCTTCAGAACACCTTCGAAATAATCATCCATTTGAACACTTAAGGAGGTGCGGATAAAAGGATCCAGCGGTTCCAGCGCTTGTAAAACAGCAAACTCTGGAAGCCACGTGTTCCCTAACTGACAAACATCTGGTGTTGATTCCCCGGCATACGCTGTCAATAATTTTTCATGGGCTGCTGTCCAGGGAATTTGCTGCACGACCACATGGATCTCAGGATGTTGTTTTTCAAATTCCGGAATGAGTTTGAGAACAGTCTCCCCCTCATTCCCAATCGCCCAAAACTTAATTGTTACGTGAGAGTCGTGAGGCTTCTCACAGTTTATACTGGAAAGAGCAATCCATAGACTGATAAAGAGATTTGCGAGGAGCCTTCTTGTTTGTATAGTTCTTTTATTGAACATCGAACTTCGCTTCAATTCCTTCAACGGAATTACCGCCAATGAAGACTTTAAAGGTGCCCGGTTCTACGACTTTTTTCATCTCAAGGTTATAAAATGCAAGAGCATCTGGAGTGATAACAAATTCGACTTTTTTCTTCTCGCCAGGTTCCAGCGTTATCTTCTTAAATCCCTTTAACTGCTTCACAGGACGAGCCACACTTGCCACAGCGTCTTGAACATATAATTGTACAATTTCATCCCCTTTCCGTTTTCCTATATTCTCCACATCCACGTATACGGTGATGTTCTGATTTCTTGCTATCGTCTGAGAGGAAACACCAATGCTGCTGTAAACGAATGATGTATAGGAAAGTCCATAACCAAACGGATAGAGCGGACTGTTGGGAGTGTCGATATATCGTGAGGTAAATTGATTTGACTTATCAAACGGACGACCGGTATTTTTGTAGCTGGAGTAATTTGGAATTTGTCCTACACTGCGTGGAAAACTTACCGGAAGTTTGCCGCTCGGATTGACATTACCGAAGATAATATCCGCGATTGCGTTGCCCGTCTGCGTTCCTAAGAACCATGATTCAACAATTGCATTCACGTCTTCTGCTTCTCGCGTCAACGCAAGTGGACGGCCATTCATTAACACCAGAATAATCGGTTTACCGGTGGCTTTTATTGCCTTCAGCAATTCTTCCTGCCTTCCAGGCAAATCAAGAGTTGAACGACTCGCCGCTTCGCCGCTCATTCGTTCTTCTTCTCCCAACACCATAATAACCACATCGGATTGTTGTGCAACCCCCACCGCTTTGTTAACTTCAAATCCATGGTCGCCCGTTGTTGCACATCCTTTTACAAAAAGCAGTTTCGTTTTTTGAGGGACATAGCTTTTCATTCCATCTAAAATAGTGACGACATTTTCCATCTGTCCTGCTGCACTCCATGGTCCGAGAGGATGTCTTCGTTCATCCACGAAAGGTCCGATAAGTGCGATTGTTCCTATTGACTTGCTCAGTGGAAGGATTCCTTTTTCATTTTTAAGTAAGACTATCGACTGCTGAGCCACAGTACGGGCAAGAGCAAGATTCTCTGGCGTCAGAATATCTTTCTTTTCCCGAAGCGTATCACAATTGCGAAAAGGATTATCAAACAGTCCGTAAGCAAACTTCGTTCTAAGTACGCGCCGCACGGACCGGTCAATCACTTCCAGTGATATCTGTTTCATCCGATATGCTTCTGCAATTTCATTCTGATAAATTCCCGCTACCATATCCATGTCGACACCGGCATTCAATGCAAGAAGCCCCGCATCTGTGCGAGTCGCTGCAATTCGGTGATTTCGTAATTCATCAATAGCATTCCAATCGCTGACAACGAATCCCTTGAAAGCCCATTCATTTCGCAGCACATTAGTGAGAAGCCATTGATTTGCTGTACACGGAACACCAGCAATATCATTGAAAGCACTCATGAATGTCCACACTCCCGCGTCAATGGCAGCTTTAAATGGCGGCAAATAGACTTCACGAAGAGTTCGCTCAGATATTTCTGCCGAATTATAATCTCTGCCTCCTTCAGCAGCACCATATGCAGCAAAATGTTTCGCACAAGCGAGAATCGACCCCTGTGCGCGCACATCTTTCCCTTGAAATCCTTTCACTCGCGCAACGGCCATTGCGGAACCAAGATATGGATCTTCTCCCGCGCCTTCGGCAATACGCCCCCATCGCGGATCGCGAGCTATATCTACCATCGGGGCAAATGTCCAATCTATGCCCGCAGCCGATGCCTCACGCGCCGACACACAGGCTTCCTGTTCGATGAGCTCAGGATTCCACGTGCTTGCCTCGGCAAGCGGTATTGGAAAAATAGTTTTGAATCCATGAATCACATCCAGACCGAATAATACCGGGATTCCTAACCTTGATTCTGTGACTACGATGTGTTGAATCCTTCTCGTCTCAGCTGCACCGATAATATTCAAGAATGATCCAATTTGTCCCTGCCGCAATAATTTCACCTGCTCTTCATTGATGTTCTCTCTCGTTGCCTCGACATACTTTCCGTTCACTTGGTTCAACTGTCCAAGTTTTTCCTCGATCGTCATCAATGCCATGAGTGAGTCAATTTTTCTATCGACCGTTGATGGTTGGGAAAGAACAGCTCCCGTGAATAAAAAAAGTATTGCAATGAATGACGACAGTATTTTCATAAGGAAATGAGGTTCAGTAAATATTGTTGTGCAACAGGATCCGGACGCCGATCAAACAGTTCAGATGTCCGGGTTGTAGACACTAGCCGGTTACGAAGTTGTAAACGCGAAATAATGACCTTGCCGACCCCATACGAAACTTCCACGGCTGCAACATATTCAAGCCCAATACCGCAGCGAGCCAGGACTTTGTGCGGTGAATTAATTTCGACCTTGTGTTCCGATACGATTTCACCCCCCCAGGCACCATTAAACATCATCAGAGCATCCGACGGTATACTTGCCCACAAAGGATGCTCATGGTCTTCCGCAAAAACGTACGAATCATAACCACCTTTGTCTTTATCATCACGCGGTGTCACAGATATTTGAAATCCGTTGAGAATATCCAGGGTGAGAGGTGTTCGAATGCCATATTCCGGTTCGGAGAGAATGAGGAGACCTCCTTTCCGTATATGATCACTCAATACTGGACGTAGCTTCTGGTACTCCCTGCTCCGAACACTTGCGCCATGCACCAAACATACTGTTTGAGGACTGAGCAATGAAGCGCTCCACGCAACCGTATGAATTGCTTTTGAGGAAAGGAACATTTCGAATTCCTTTGACTCCCCGAGAACGCTCACAGAATAATCCCGAGGGAGGGACATCTGCGGAGCAGAAAAAACCATTGCAGGTTTTTCACTGACAGCATAAATATCTTTGCTCTCTTGAGTGAATAGCTCTGCACGAATTTTGAGAACCGTCGGTGATGATGGAAACACGATCACCGCGTCTATAAGAAGCCGCTGGTGTGGTTCGACAACTGCTTGATGAAGACGATGAGACAGCCACACACCAGACATGTCTATCAATCCATATTTCAAAGTCAGAGACTTTTTCTGGTCCGTATCATTGAAGATATGAATGACCACCGGGCGGTGTTCATCAACAAAATAATGCCGGTCCCATACTTCAATACTCACACCGACTGGTGTGAAGGCATTGCCAATGGCTTTCAATACCGGTTTCGGATGGAGGTCGGCAATGTTTCCGAGAAACCAGTTTCCCGTCGGTCCATTCCCATTGCTCAAGTACACAAATGGCTGTACAGCATCTGCACCAAGACGACGGAATAATTCGATGAGTTCCGTCGCCAAATAACTCTGCCGTTCAACGAGCATCTCAGTGGTATAGGTTGTACCTAACCACCTCTCCACAACATTTTTCATAAGAAACGTCGGTTTATTCTCGGTATCCAACCACCACCAGAGAAATTCATTTACAACGCAAGGCGTTGGCATCGATTGGAGGTAATGAATAGACTCACCAAATCCCATTTTTCGATCGTTCAGCACAGGACCCAAAGAAAATATGTACGGATGTTGTTCTCGAAAATCTACGGGCTCCCATGGCCTGGTGGGATCTAACTGCTTCATCAAAGGAACCACTTCCTGTTCAACCATCGAATCATTGCATTCATTCAAGGCATCCCAGATAATAATACTAGGATGGTTCACATTGTCCTGAATCCATTCTGTGAATTCCTTGATGATCTGGTCTTTTGTCCCGGAAACACGCCAAAACTGCCATTCATCCTGCAGCAGAATACCGTATTCATCGGCGATATCGTACCATGCATTGTGCGCGTGTCCATTATGGATGCGAAAGAAATTGAAATTATGTTCTTTCGGAATATCTACCAATAATCGCTGAATCCACACTCGGTTCCAAGGTAACATACTCCGATGTGGATCGTTAAGGAATCGATGAAATGCTATATTGCTGCCACGGAGAAAGATTTTCTTTCTATTCAGTTGAAATTCTCCGCCAACAATCCTAAACTCCCGCATTCCGAAGCGGCAGCGATCTTCATCAACTCTCTCCCCATCCAGGTGAACCAAGCAGTGAAATTCGTAGAGATACGGGTCTTCCGGTGACCATTCACGTTTTGTTTGCAGGGGAATCTCCATACGCACTAGAGTCTCTCCAGGTCCGCAAGTTGATTTCACATTGTGGAATGCAGAAGCAAGACCTCCATCTTTCCAGCCTGCAACGTAAGTTTGTACATTTACAGACACCTCCTTCATCTGCATGTTCTCTAGGTAAATGCGCGCTTCTGCTGTGAACGTTTCGAGATGGGGAACAATCTGCACCCGCTTGACACGTGCATGTCCTGTTGAGAAGAGTGATACATCTCCCCAGATGCCGGGAAGGAAATATTCTTTTTCCTGATCATTACCAACTGCGCTCTCTTCGGGGAGATTCGTACGCTGACCGATTCGAATGATTAATTCATTGCGCCCCCTAAGCAAAGAGGAATCGACATTATACTCCTGCGAAGTGTAACAACTTATACTCCCTCCTACCTCGTATCCATTGAGAAACACGGAAGTACCGTATGAAGCCTGACCAAGTCTCAAAAAGAAGTGTTTGTTTTGAAATTCGCCGTCCAATTCAAATTCAATTCTGTACCAATGAAAATCAAACTGCTGCCATTCATAGGCAGGTTCGGCACAATCAACAAGCGATGGAACAGGAATAAAATGGGAGAAATGAATGGGCTTTACAGCGCTCGTACCCGGCTGTATTTGCCATGTGCCGTTGAGCGAATATACTTGTCGAGCCCTATCGGTATTGGAATGGAACGTGAAATGAGTCATCAAGTGTTAATTTGCTTTATCGAGCCATCCACCTGTGAACCCTGCATGCCGTAGCCCGCAAACAATATGTTGATTTTTTTTCATCACATCCCAGACTAATCCGGACCTCAGGTTTTCTATCATAATCACGATAGGCCCCTGATCGATGCCAAGATAGTCGCGGTTAATCCAACCACTCGGGGTTCGTTCTGTGACATACGTTAAATTGAACGCATCGAGAAATCCATAGTTCGTCCACAGTCCTGGTATGCGATCGCGCATTGTCTTCAGCGTGGGGATACAAATTTCAGGGGCGAAAGCAACAGAACCTCCGGCAGCAGTTGGAGCTATCGTACCATCGTCGCTCACCCAATCCGCCGAAACACCGCGCGCCCCATACGTGAAGAAATAGCGGTGTTCTCCTCCGATGACTCGCGTTTCATCCGCAGGTCCGTCGCATGCAGTAAATCCCCAAAAATATTCCGAGTAACCGTTCATCTTCCGAGAATTCTGTTTTGCATATGCCTGCTGCGAATAAGTTGCTCGAACAGAATTCTCAAAATAGTCGATTCCTTTGTCACGCATATACGCATCCCTGATGCCGCGGAAATCGATCCAGCAGTGCGAGTATTGATGTCCGAATAACGGGCCGAAGCTGACGAACTCGTCTCCAAAGTAAGAAAGCCACTGAAAGTTTTTCGTAAATCCGCTCCACGCCTTTTCATCCACGGCATGCGTTGGAGATCCGAGCGCGAGAAGATAGAGGATCATCGATTCGTCATAGCCGCGCCAATCAGCTTCGTGAATCCCTTTTCCGGGAAACCAGCCCATGCTGATGAGCGGGGGACGCGACTGGAGCCATTTCCAATCGACACGCCGGTACAATGAATCTGCAAACGCGCGGATCGTTTTTTCCGTTTCGGTATCGTTGTCAAAATACGATTGACAGAACAATATTCCTGCAAGAAGCAAGGCTGTATCAATGGTGGATAGTTCTACCTCATCGTTGTAACGCGTACCTGTCTTGAAGTCTAGAAAATGGTAGAAAAACCCGCGGTACCCGGCCATACCCATCTTCGCATCTCCCTGCGGAAGTGAGTATAGATATTTCAAGGTCGTCAGGACCCTATCTGCTGCCGCCCCACGTGATACATATTTCCGCTCCGCACCGATACCATAGGAAGTCAATGCAAAACCGAGAGCCGCAGTACTGGAAAATGTCTTCGTCGGATATCGATCGGGTGTAAGACCAGTTGCCGGATCAACGCATTCCCAAAAGTAATTGAACGTGCGCATTTGCAGCGTGTCAAGGAAACCATCAGAAAAATATTTCTTTGCAGACCCCTCCGGTGGCGAAGCAAAAAGAGCCGCAGTGCAGAACACGGTAAGAATTGTGTATAGTTTCACCGAAGCACAATCATTTTTTTGATTGCTGTATAATGACCCGCCATAAGGCGGCAAAAGTATACTCCGCTTGAAAGATGATCTGCAGAGAATTGAACGGCAAATGTTCCTGGTTCCTTCTTTTCGTTCACCAGGATTGCCACCTCATTCCCGAGCACATCGTACACCTTCACCGACACATTCGTTCCGGAACTTGTCCCTTCCTGCGAAATGGAATACTTGATCGTCGTGACCGGATTGAATGGATTCGGATAATTCTGTTGCAGTTCATAATGCTGAGGAACGAGAGAATGTTCTTCCGCAACATCGGTCACGGTCGTAAATCCAATCCGCGTGAGTCCGTCAGAAATGATCTTTTCTTTCATAAATGTCTTCCATACATTACCGGTCCTATAGTTCTCAATCATGAGAACAATGGGACCCTCGTCAATCCCGATCATATCCGTTCCCCACCAGTTCTGACTAAGATTGAAGGCATCTCGAAATCCGTACCCGGTCCATAGAGTTGTCCGGTATTGATCATACATATACCGCAGCGCGGGAATTGAAATTTCCGGTGCGAACGGAATCGAACCTCCGGCTGCTGTTGGAGCAATCGTTCCGTCATCGTTCATGTTTAAGCCGCGTGCATTGTATCCGGTCGGTGCAGGGCCGTCACACGCGGTCAAGCCCCATACATTTTCGCCATACCCTGTAAACTGATTCGGATTAGCTATGCAATATTTTCGGTGTGCAATCGTCGCTCGCCGTGAATTTTCAAAATAGGTAATGTTCTTGCTCTTCATGTAAGTGTCGGCAATATTCCTGAAGTCAACCCAGCAGTGCGAAAATTGATGTCCGAAGAGTGGCTCGAAATTGACGAAATAATCTCCAAGCCAGCTATTGTACCACCAATCGTACCCTGAGGTCCATTCATTCCATGATGATGCAGGAAGAGGATCCGTGGTTGCACCAATACCCATGATGTAGAGAATCATCGCTTCGTTATATCCGATCCATCGTGCACCCAGAAATCCCGATTCTGGCTGCCAACCCATGGTCAATGATGAGGCATTGTTTCTCATCCAGTTCCAGTCGACTCGGTTGAAGATCGAATCCGACAGCGCACGGATCTGATTTTCAATCGAATCGCTTCCAGTATAATATTGCTTCGAATAGAGAATACCTGCAAGCAGTAGTCCCGTATCGATCGATGATAGTTCACAACTCCAGACACGACTGACGGCATTCATATCAAGGAAATGATAATACCATCCTTTGTATCCGGCCATACCAATCGGAGGAGTTCCCTGATTTGCATTCCATAATGCTTGTAATGCGGTGAGCGTCCTGTCCTTCCCTGCAGCACGAGTGATCCAGCCATGGTCGATTCCAACACCGATTGCCGTCAACCCGAATCCGACCGACGCGATACTCGCCGGCGATCCGACGGTGCTCCTGTCTTTGATCAATCCGGTCTTCGGGTTTGCTTCATACCAGAAATAATCAAACGATGTCTGCTGCAGATAATCGAGAAAAGCCTCATCGTTGATGAATGGTTGTGGAGTGACCTCGACCGTATCGGAGTTCCCACTCTCAACCTGGTTTGAATTGACTGAACGGACATAATAGAGGTACATTTGATGGTTGGAGACATTGAGATCGGCATAAGAGGGAAGTTGAATGACGGTCGAATTGATCTTTGAGAATGGTCCTGAGGCACTCGTTCCTCTAAATATGTTATATCCTGAAAGGACGTGATCCACGATCAAATCCCAATGCAGTACTACACTTTTATCACCAAACCGTTTAACGACATGGAGCGGTGCGGGAGGAATCGTTGTATCCGGTGCGTTGGATGTCGAGACGATCCGGACATTGTCTATCCACATTGTATGTTGAATATTATCGGCCGTTCCCTGCTTGAAATTCACATCTTTGAATTGTGCCAACGAAAAAGAATTGAAAGGTTCAAACGCCGACATGGGTATGCTGATTCTCTGCCACGTTATTGTATCCGCGTCAACTCCGGAAGAAAGAAAATCGCCAAGATTCGCATATGCTGTCTTTTGACTCGTACTGCTTTCCATTCCGATCTTTGGAAGTGCGGCAGAGGATATTCCGCCGCGGGCATTCACGTACATCACCAGACTGTCATATCCGCCTGCATCGCGTGCAGCCCAGTTTACACTGGCAATATACAAACCCCAATCGCCACCGCTGGCAGAGTTCCATTCGATTAATCCGGACTGGCTCCCTGAAAATGATTTTGATGATTCAATCACCAGTTTATCGGCACTGCTCCCTCCTCTTGTTGTAGTACTCGGCGCAGTTGCAAATCCCCAGGACGCATCATAATAACCCGAACCGACAGGATCGTCTTCATCAAATATGACAATGTCCGGCATACTTTGCCCCCAAAGGAGCAGATGTGAAAATAACAGCATTCCCAAAAGAGCCAGCCGATTCATTTCTGTTCCCCCATTTCGATAATGATGGAATGATGAGAGTCAGGTTCAAATACAGGCAACACTACATTACGATCTGGGATGAACGACTTCAGTGCTAATCCGTCGATGGTCACGTTTCTGATTCCCGTGCTTACGTTGTCGGGATTGTTCACATGTATAATATATGTTGCACCGCGAAAAATGCGCGATACAGTATATGATTTCCATTGTGCTGGAATACATGGCGCAACAATAAGTCCATCAAGAGAAGCACGAACACCAAGAATCCATTCAAGACCTGTCTTGTACAGCCATGCTGCTGATCCACTATACCATGTCCACCCTCCTCTACCATAGAATGGTGAATCGGGACCATCAATATTCCCCGAAGTGACATACGGTTCAGCGCAATATTCATCCGGTTTCTTACCTTGAAGTATAGGGTTTATTTCTGAGAAGTACCGGTATGCATCCTCTGCCCGGCCGAGTTTTGCGGCTGCAATAACCGACCACGTTGCCGCATGCGTATACGTTGCACCATTTTCACGAGTACCCGGTGCATAGCGTGTCAAGTATCCAATCTTTTCATCCGGAGTATGGTATCCAGGATACAGCAGGACTGTTCCGGCTTTGAAATCAAGCCGGTTCTTTACAACATCCATCACCTGATGAGCACGAACCCGATCGGCTACACCAGAAATTACAGCCCAAGTTTGTGGATTGAGATGAACTGTCCCTTCATCGTTTTCCTTGGAGCCGAACTTTTCTCCCGAATCTTTCGTGCCGTAATAATACCATTCGCCATCCCATCCATGAGTATTAATTGCCTCGCGGAGCAATTCTGCTTGTCTTAGATAGTCGTTTGCGCGTTTGAGATCTTTGGATTTCGAGATAGCAGCAAATGTCGTAAGAATGTAATAAAAGAATTCGCCAAGCCATACTGACTCGCCATTCATCTTGAGACCGGCCGCGCTCAGTCCATCATTCCAATCGCCAGCACCTATAAGAGGGATTCCGCGTTTACTAAGACGTGAGAGGACTTTTTCAATAGCACGGACGCAGTGATCATACAGTGTTGCACCGAGTGCGTCATCGATGAACGGCTCCTTACAATCAAGAATATTAAAATCGCGAGTTTCCTCGATATAACTATGCGTAACAAAAGGAAGCCAAAGCAAGTCGTCTGTCATCTGCGTCGTTAATCCGACCTCAGAGAGGGGGTGCCACCAGTGATAGACTGTTCCATCTTTGTATTGATGGCGCGCATGGAGGAGAATTTGATCCTTGGCTTTTTCCGGCTGGATGGTGAGGAATATCTGGCTGTCTTGCAACTGGTCACGAAATCCGTATGCGCCGCCCGCCTGATAGTATCCTGTGCGTCCAAGTAACCGCCCGGCAATTGCCTGATACTTTAGCCAGCGGTTGATTAAAAGGTTCATTGCATCATCCGGCGTTTCGATTGTGAAAGTGGAAAGCAATGAATCCCAATTCGACTTCACTTGTATGAGCGCTGAGTTCACTTCGGTGATAGAAGAATATTTGTTTGTCAGGAGTGCAGCTCCTGCTTTCGAATCAGCAGCGCCAAGGGTATAGCACACGGTCTTTTCCTTCCCTGGTGCAAGCGAAAGATTCACTTGTAATGATGCGACGGGATCAAACAGGTTACCGCAGGATTTTGTTAATTTGCCAGATCGTATTCCAGCTGGATTGGCTAGTGTGCCATAATTGCCAAGTGTGTGTTCTTTACTGCAATCGAATGCCGTCGGTTTCACATTCACAGAATGAAACGCTACATAGGGCCAGTCTTTATTCCAATGACCGTTCTCTGAGGGGACTTCCCACAAGCGTTTTGTGGCAAGGATGGAATTATTTTTTGCGTTAAAAGAAGTTTCGATAAAGCATTTATGGAATTCCCGATGCCAATCTGGCGCGACGCCGAGACACCATTCGAAATACGTAAACAACTGCAACGTGCGAGATTTTTGGGAAAGATTACGGACTCTCACCTTCCATAATTCAACAGGTTCATCCGGGGCTACAAAAAGTGTCCATTCCGTTTCAATTTTTTCGTTGCGAGAGGTAATAACAGTATAACCTGCGCCATGCCGAACCTCATAGGACTTTGGTTCTCTGCATATTGGTTTCCAAGCAGCCGACCATATCTTCCCTGATTCAGCATCTCTGATATAAAGATACTTACCCCAATCATCTTTGAGAATATCTTGTTCCCAGCGGGTTAATCGATTGACTTGCGCATTGCCGCGCCAGCTATAACCGCCTCCCGTTTGTGAAAGTATGAATCCTGCCTCTCCATTGCTGATCACATTAACCCACGGCCGCGGCGTCCGCGGAGTTGTGATGACATATTCTTTTCCGTTATCGTCAAAATAACCGTACTTTGATTTAAAATTCTTCAATGACCTTCCTCAATACAATAATACAAATAACATACACTTACAAAAAAAACTCCCCGAAAACATGTACGGGGATTTTTAATTTTCTTCAAACATCATCCAATATTTATTGTTCCATTAATAATCCATCCCGATCGTCAACCGTTGTGTATCACCGAGACGAAGATGTTCGTTCCATGCGTAATCGACATGAAGAACATAATTCGCGATGTCCCACGACACTCCGCCTCCGAATGTCAATCCTACCTCCGAATCCTTCTGGAAAAGGTGCTGATATCCTGCACGGAAAGCAAACGTATTCATAAACTTGTATTCGGTCCCGATACTTATACTTTCGGAATTATCGCTGGGATGGAACGCGTCGGCAACAAGCTGGAGAACGTTATTCTTATCGATTGCAAGTGGGTACGAGAAGCCAACCCGAAAAACGACCGGGAGGGAAAATTCTTCCGTATACAATTCGGCGGGCAGATTGCTGTTGTCTCCGCTGCGGCTTGGATCGAGATCGTAGCGGATCCGCAGATCTCTCCCGTTATATTTTGCACGGGCTCCGAAGTTGGAAATACTCGCTCCTAGCTGTAAACCGTCGGATGTAATCTGATACAACGTTCCAAAGTTTACTGCAATTGCGGAGAGTGTGCTGTGCCAGATTGATTCCTGCAAATAGGTAATCTGAAATCCGGCGGAGAACTTGTCCGTGATCTTCTGGCCGTACCCAAGTCCGATAGCATAATCTGACACTGAATAATTTTCTCCGGTTCCCTCCGGCTGTTCGACTGTCCGGACGGCTATGTCACCCGAATTGAGCAGCGTGATGGAAAGCGCCAGAGAGCTGACGTCCGATATGCGGACAGAGGTAGCAAAATAATCGAGGCTGATATCCGCAAACCAGTAGTTATGGGTGAATTCCGCGCTTGATATCGTCATCGCACCCAACGCAGCTGGATTATAGTACGCAGCCATGGCACTCGCCGACATTGCTACTCCCGCATTTCCCATCGCTGCAACTTTAGCGCTCGGTTCGATCAATAAGAATTGTCCGATCGTTGTCCCAGTTTTTGTCTGTGCACTGACCAGCGATACGAGTGCAGAAAGCAAGAGATTGAAGAGACACATTCGTTTCATTGTTCGCTTCCTCACTTGATAATTGCGAATTTACCGACGTGAGTACCAACATCGTTTCCATCAACATGGAAAATATATAGACCCGGAGCGACATCCATGTTATCTTTCGAACGAAGGTTCCACGCAACAAAACCGTCGTTCGATCCTTCATGACGGAGTGTCTGCACAAGATCACCTTTCACAGTGTAAATTCTTACAATCGAATTTGCAGGAAGTCCGCGAAATTCTATGCGCCTGTCGCCTCTGCCTGAGATCGCAAAACGTTCAGGTTCAAAGCTTGCCGCTCCGACGTACGGATTGGGAACAACATACGGGTGTAATGCAAAATCCGTTTTCGCTTTAGCTCCATCGATGTGTTGTGCTGTCGTCGAGAAGGTAAATTCATCCGTACTCGTCAACGGTAATGTAAGCCCAATTTGGTACACATCATCCCGCGTTGGTTTCACAAGTGCTCCCCGCAAATATTGATCTGTCGTATCGATGGTAATTGTCCAGACATCCTTTCGCGGAACCACTGCGGTATCAAGAATGACAACGGATTCCGTATGCCCGCCGAATGTTCGGTCTCCATCTGAATCCTTAAATGTGAATGGAACTTTTCTCAAGGAATTGTCTTCTTCAACGACATACACTCTGAACTTGGCCGGTATCGCCGGAAATTGGATTCCCCCTCTGGTTGAAGTATCAACAATTACAGAATCGTACACGATACGGACATTTTTCGGGTACACCGAAAGCCATTTTGCAGGATTGATATTATCTTCCAATTTCCATAAGAATTTTGAATTCACCATACTGCCGGCTTGAAACCCCGTTGTGGCACTATCGATCGTCGTAAGAGGCGGGATAGATACAACCGGTTTTAATCCGTACCCAACTTCACCGTTCCCGACGCCATCAAGATCAGTTCCCATTTCCAAATAGACCGTTCCCGATACACTATCTACAAGTTCATAGTACTCCGCTCTTATTTTTGACGGGTCGTTATTCCTGAACCGGAGCATAATGGTTCTGTTGTCAGGTACCAGTGTTGAGTTGACTACATCTATCGCAACAATCCCGGCGCCCTCCCCTTTTGTATGGCGGATGGCGTTGGTCGATGCAGAGACAAATCCCGAGACTTTCGGCTCAGGGCGTGCTTCCACAACGTTGGGCGGGAGAATCGTTCCGCCGCGAACTGTTCTAGACACGGAGACCGCATTCTCAGAAGGATAAAATCCGAGTGAATCGTTGCCGTAATCGTACGCAACAATGGCATAATAGTACAATTGACCGTTCAATACCGTTGTGTCTTTGAAATCATGCCGAATGCCGGTCTCGTCACCCAAATAGTATTGAACACCGTCGACCGACAAATTGGAATACCCTTGCCTGTCATCCTTTATATCGAATTGTGCGAGCGGTTTTCCAAAGCTCATCGTTCCCGTTCCTTGAGCATTGGTGATTACACGCGGATCACGGAATTCAGGATCTGTCGACCGATAGATGCGGTACCCTTCGAAGTCATTAATGTAAGAGATTGGGTCGATGCTCCGTTCGGCTGCGTCATCCCAAGACAGTTTTACGTAACGGTCACCCGTTTCCGCAGTCAGGGTCGGCCTTGGCGGTGGTACTGCAAATTGATAATTGGCATTGTAGATCTGCTGAACGACGGAAACAGTCTTCCGCAAATCGTAGAGAGAGTTTCCAAACGCCAGCGCTAAACTGAACCGCTCACGGCTACCCGCGGGAAGTTTGAATGTTCCGGAGGCGAATAAAAATCCAATATTATAATCCAACGCAAGCGCCGGTCCGAATGGTTGTTTCCCTGCCTCACCGGTAAACTGTTCGTACAATTCTTTCGGCCAAAACAGTTTTGCTCCGGGATCGTTCCAGAATACGATGCCGTCCGTTTCACCACCGGGATTCGATTTTCCCGGTGAAATGCGATTGATTTTGAATCCGGTCAAACCGATTTGATCTGATTCATGAAGATCGGTCTCGCCAAAATTCGTTTCACCCTGCGTCGGGATTCCATCCTTTTCGCCTGCATCATGGGTTCCGAAGATACCGTCTGCCCCGGTATCGTGAAATCGCGCCACCCAATCCATATCTTCATCGCCGGTCCACCATACGCTGTCGATATACGCCGGTCGCGAAGTAACCGGACCATAGATCGTTTCAAACTTTGTCCGATCATAATGTGCATTGATATAGTTCAGGATGTTTTGCTGACCGACGATCTTTTGTCCCGGATTACCATCCCGTTTTTCATCGCGTATTCCGTCATCGTCATTATCGACGCCGTCATCCGGTTTCCCCGGCGTCTCCAAATAAGCATAACCAAGATATCCAGTTTTTCCGCAATTGTTGATCAAACTTTTTCCATGCCCGTACGTATCCCACGTGTAGACTAGATTCAAGCCAAACGATTTGTCGTAGAATGCATTGTCGTCGTCTGATTCCGGAAGCGGATCGCAACCCAAACCCGACCCACCTACACCCGAATCCATATACAAACCGAAAATGATATTGTCGTTGTAATCGGTCGTTCCCTCATTCGCAATATCGTAATGCCAAAATATTACGTTGGCTGCTTGTGGATTCGCCCACTGAAATCCACGGACCTCGACACGCAATCCCAATCCTCTCCGTGTCGAATCGCGATAATCGGGATAGAACGACGGGATCTTGTAGGCATCATCATCCATGACAACATAACTCTCCTGATCAGCAACGATCCTCTTTTTGAAATACCCGTTCCACGAATCTCTCCATCCCGGATCGGAGGGATCGTCAAGTTTATCGACCCATTGATCGGGCCACGTTCTTGGGAGATGACTCATCGCAGGCGATTCATCTTTATTGATGCTTTTATCTGGTTGAAAATATCCGGGACGCGGTTCAAAGCGAATTTGCCGCAAAGTGCCGATAACAAGCTGCTGACGTTCGCGGAAGCCGGTTTCCATGATCCAGTCGACTTCATTACCCGGTTTGTTGATCTTCGCAAGAACGAACGGTGTAATACCGTCGCAGTAGTTCATCCCATCCCCTTTCGGTACTTCAACGGAATGAAACACACTCAGATCCACATTCGTCACATCCCGGTATCCCTCTTCATCGGGAAATGAACCAACCATTCCATAATTCTTGAACAGTGTGCGGATGTTGTTCGCATCGTGCGTGCCAGTACGTTCATAACTGAAATTTCCCCTCGAATTCTGAGGGATCACCGGAAACAAAGTTGTTTGACTCAGACTCAACTGTGCGATGCCGGAGAGAAGGAACAAAGAACAAGCAACCGACAAAAAGAAAGAGTATGTTTTCATAAGAGTTTTGACATTAGGTTTGTACAAAATTCAGCTGGTCATTTCCATCACTGTCTGTTGACACACGCCCAGCAGGACTTATTCTGCGGAGATCAATCCGCGGCAAGAGATGCCCAATTCGATTCTTCGCGGTGCATAATAGCGTCCTGGATCGATCAATGAAACTCTGTCGGCAACCGGGTTTAATGAATAATCGGGACTTCCGGTTGTATTGAAAACAAATCCGTTAAAAAAGGATGTATTAAAGACGTTGAACACCCTGAGGAACGCCGTAAGTTGCACCCCGCCGAATTCAAATTGCTTTTCCGTCCTTAAATCAACCACTGTACCGCTGGATTTTCTGCCGGAATTATTCTCTAGATCAGCGCCAAATCCCGATCCGATTACGGGAGTGAACGGCTGTCCTGTACCGTATTTTATAATTGCAGTGATCGAAAAATTTCCAGCGTCTTGGACCGTCACTTGTCCGTTCAACGTGTGGCGCTGATCCCACTCAAAAGGAGTCTCCTGTGGATTTGCATCTTTCCCCGCCGCTGCACGCGTTGCCGTTTCTTCCGGTTTACTCGAATTTCCCGATGCATATTGATTTGCATAATCAAGAGAAACGCTCAAATTCCCGCTGCGAAAATCAATCGCAAGCGTATAGCCGCTGACACTCCCGAAATCAACGTTTGTCAACCGTGCATAACGAGCGGAATTGTACGTTTCAATGAACTCGACTCCGAGCAGCTCGCGAATATCTTTGTAGAAAAGACTTCCGTCGATTCCTAAATTCTCGGAGAGTTCTGCTTTTACGCCAAACTCGTACTGCGTCGTGAATTCAGGATTCAGATCGGGATTTCCCAAAACACCGTATTTTCCAACTCCGTCACCTGACAACTCTCTGAGAATGAAAACATCGGAATTTGAAAAGAACGTATTAATTGCGGGAAGCTGATAAAAATGACCATACGAAAAATAGATCGATCCGTTAGCGAGGATGGGGTACGAAACACCGAGACGCGGAGCAACGACAATTTTTTCCGTCGTTTGCTTCGGCGCCGACGTCGGTGCACCAATAATTGCATTCGCAGGATTCCGGAGATCTCCGGGAATCGTTGATTGTGCATCAAAATACTCCATCCGAACACCGGCTCGTACCATGATATCTTTCCACTCGATCCTGTCTTGAACATACAGCGAGAAGGATTCGGGAGTGTAATGCTGCGGAGGTGGGAACAGCGGGCTGTTCACATACGCCCGAAGTTCTCCTGTGATACTATCACGATCTATGACGCCCGGTTTCCCATAGGTAATATCAGAAAGTTGAATTTCTGCACCGAATTTAAAAAGATGTGCTTTGGTCGCTTGTACTGTCAACGATGCTTTCGCGATGTACACATCTGTCTTTTCCATATACCGCGATAAGTCGACCCCCTGAACATAAGCACCGTATGCAAAATCGGCATAACCCTTTGGCTCCCCTGCCATATAGTACCGTGTGTCGTACACACTTTCATATTTATTATCGCGATAATCGACTTTGTTCTGGCGAAGATTTACCGTGTAGAAAATTTTATCGGTTAGCATATGCGTTATATCAAACCCGTGGACAATCGAGAATGAAGTGGGGATCTTCACTCCGTCCGGATTAATCCAAAAATCAAACTTATATGGTCTATTCTTGGTCAAGTTAAAGATCGCCTGGTAACTTAGCTGTATTCCTTTCAGCGACGTGTTTTGAATTTTAAATTGCCCCGACCATTCGTCCTTGGTTTCAAGCGGAACAAGGGCGTTGTCGCCTAGTTCGTTGAACCTCAAAAGATTGAAATCGAATCTCGATGTTGGGAGGAATATTCTGACCCCGTACTTGTATCCTTCCGACAGGTACCGGCGTCCGCTGAGGAGGAATGTCGTCTGCGGAAGCCCAATCGGACCGCTCACGGAAAGTTGATAACTCTGATAGGCAAATGGATTAATGCGTTCGATGTATGGAAACTTGTTGTCTGAGCCGAATACAACATGATCCCCTATGTATGTTTCAGCACTCCACTCAAAAGCGTCTTTCCTTCCGCTCCGCAGTACCGCATTCACCACACCGCTCATCGCCTGTCCGTATTCCGCATCGAACGTCCCGCTGATCACCTGTACCTCCTGCAGCACGCTGCGATCGAGCGTTACAGTAGACTCATTGGTGAGCGGATTGTTGACGGAAACACCGTCCACCTGATATTGCACTTCTCCTGTTCTTCCACCGCGGAAGTGTCCATCAACAACACCAGCCTGGAGGTTCACAATATCCTGCAAACTCTGAACGGGTAAAACAGATATTTGTTCTTTGCTCATAATCGCCACCGCGCTTGTCTGTCGAGTATCGACGATCGGTCGTTCGGCTGTCACGATGACTTCTTTTGTTTCTATGGTCTCTTCGGAAAGTGACTCATTGAGTTTTGTCGTCTGGCCGGAACTAATCTTGATCCCCTTTACAACTTTTGCTCCATAGCCGATACTGCTAAGACGCACATCATAGGTGCCAGGGGGAATATTGATGATGACATAGTATCCTTCAACATCTGTTGCAGCACCCACAGACGTTCCTTGAAGCAGAATGCTCACACCGATGAGCGGTTCGCCGGTTCGCTTATCGGTGATTGCCCCAGTCAGTTTTCCGGAAACATCTGCAAACAAGGAAGGAACAATCAGCAACAGAGTCAACAGAACGAAAGTCAACGTCAGGCAGTACAGACGTTGAGGATTGTATAACTTGGTTTTCATCTTTTCATCCGGTGTAAAATGAACAACGAGGCAATATATTAAACGGATGAGAGGATGATTCCTCCCATCCGTTCGTACTCCTACTTCACTAATACCATTTTGGAAATTGGTGTGACGGACTCTCTTCCATCGATATTTTTCATGAAGAGACGATAGAAGTATACGCCGGTACTTAATCCTGAAGCGTTGAATAAATACGATTGTTCACCTGCCGATTGTTCGCCGATATTAACCGATTGTACGGTACGGCCAAGCAGATCGTACACGGCAAGATCCACGGATCCACGGACAGGTATGGAATAACGGATCGTCGTTGCCGGATTGAATGGATTTGGATAGTTACCGATGAGTTTAAAATCCGACGGGGCAGAGGTCTGCTGTTCATCCGCGACAGATGTGATGATACTGGTTGGATCCATATACAAAAAAGCTGCAGCAGCATTTCCTTCACGCTCTCTAAACCACCACGTTCGTGTTCCATAGCTTAATGATGTCGGCATAAACGAATCACCATCATAGAATGTTATCCCAAGATATAATACTCCGTCACCAAGACCGTTGGGATACCCCAATTTTGTAAGGTCAAGTGCTATTTCAAATTGATATCCTTCATCAACATCGGAATCGACCGTATCGACTGTGGTGTTCGGTTTTAATTTCAAGGCAACCTGTGCACCTTCTAATGAATCCCGCAAAATTTTCAAGTAATCTCGAACGCTGTCTTTTCCATCTTTACCTACGAGAATTAATAATTTACGACTTATTTGATCGTGATCAGTCGGATTTTGGTGATCCTTCCCTAATCCGTTGATGGAGAACATCATACCGTCATAGCGGTCTTCGGCATCGTAAAATTGCACGACCATATCTTGAATATCCGCACCAATATAAAGCATATTCCCTTTGAAGAACATTTTTACTGTTGCAAGCGATGAATCAAATACGCTTGCTTTCCCGCCATTAACATTGGGCTGAAACTGGCCGCTTGCAAACGGACCGGCACCGACGTATGCATCGCGTATCGCATTGTCGCCAAACCGGATTTTGAGACCGGGTATCCTACCCCATACTGCTTCATCGAGTTTCCCATCGATAACAGGAGCGGGAATATTTACTCCGTTTTGCAGTGTAAGATCAGGTGCAATCGACGGAAGCGACCCTGAACTAATTGTGACATCCGGACGAACATGAATCCGGAGAAAATTTTTCTCACTCACGTTCGCCCATGCTCCCTGAATCCACGTTCGCGAGAACGTAACAAAGTCCTGGAAAAGCCATGCCCAATCACAATCACGAAATGCAACATTAATCATAATGATATCACCGCCCGGATCGGTCACTTTGTAGCCGCGTGCTTTTAAGTTTATTTTCATTTCAACGGTGTAACTTGTATCTATCTTGGTCGGATCGGTAATGGCGTTATTGTTCGTACCGTCGACATTCGTCGTTCCCTTGACTTTCGTTGCTGTCTCGAATTCTGATTTCTGGTATTTTCCAGTAGGTCCGATTTTCGGCATTGCACCCACCGAGGTCACGTTGCCGGGATCCATCCACGATTCATTGATCCATCCCCACAAATATTCACCCGACGGGGACGGACGTACGAGGTTATCACTTTTATCGCGGATGTTAAAGATGATCGCATCGGCCGCTCCGAAAATTCCTCCACCGATAGAACTATCCTTCACGCTAAAAGCCAGATAGAGCGAATCTCCCATCACGAGGAACTTTACGACAGCCTTGATCGAATCGAGAACGACGCCTGTTTCTGCAATATACCCACTCCCCGGGAGTCCGGCACTTTTTCCATATTGAACAACAAGTGATTCCGCCACCGCCCATGCTGATTCATTCATTACGCCATCAATTGTGATGGATCCTGAGGGAGCTGTCCGTGCCCAAATTGCATCCGTGCGTTTTGGCTGGCTCCAAGCTCCGGACGAGGATAGTACAATTGCGGTAAGTGTGATTGCCAAGAAATTTTTCATTGATATTTCCTCATCAAATTTATGAAAAAGCCGACGCAGATCTCCCCCTCTCTACGTCGGCTTCGAACAGCATCTATTTCAGCAGCATCATTTTCTTTGTTTCAAAAAATGTGCCGGCCTGGATCCTATAGATATACACGCCGGTAGTCAACGTATTGGCATTAAAGTTCGTTTCATAGTCACCAGCGTTTTGTACCGCGTTCACAAGTGTTGCGACTTCCTGACCCAACAAGTTGAATATCTTCAACGTCACTTGCGAAGAAACAGGAATAGAGTACTGAATCACTGTCGTCGGATTGAATGGATTCGGATAATTCTGCTGTAATGCGAACTTCAACGGAATCTCACCCTGTCCCATCACACCTGTGGTTTTCGGCAATGCAAGAGTCTTGTACACTCCTCCCCATTCACTTCCCAACCATGACTTGTAATAACTGCCGCGCACACTGTCATACGGCATCATCCCATACGGCCATGGCAAGGAGGCATCAAACTGGAAGCCATCCGGATCAAAAATGGTCATCGCAACTTTTAGATCATTATTATTCGTCGCCGGCGAAAATCCAAGTGTATTCAATTTGATCTTTAATTCTGCAGTATACCCGTTGTCCACATTTGTTGTATCATTCACTGTCGAACCTGTGTTTAGGAATCCTGCTCCTGCACCCGAGTTCAATACGCCTTCTTCATAGCGGATCGTGTCTTTGTTCGTACCAATGTTCTGCCAGTACAATTTATACTCTATGTCGTCACCGACAGAATTCTTGATTTTGATGAACACACCATCTGCTTCCCAATCAAATTTGCAGATCGATTTATCGGGAGATTGGATTCCGATGTAGAGATCATTTCCCGCAGCAAGGAATTTTACTTTTGTGAAGCTTGTGTCTTTGTACGGCAGATGATAAGTCACGCCCCATGAATCAAATGATGCTTTCACATCGACGCCTCCCGTAACGGTGTTTTCTGTTCCGGTTTTTAGTGCATTCGGAGGACCGAAGATCAATGTTGGAGCATTCGTCCACGCTGCTTCATTTAATTTACCATCGAGTGTCATTGCAGTGGCTGTCACTGGAACCTTTACGGTATCAGGATTATCAAACGGTACAGTAAAGTTCACAGTTCTGTATGTTCCACCCCACTCACTGCCCCACCATGACTTGTAATAACTGCCGCGCACACTGTCATACGGCATCATCCCATACGGCCATGGCAAGGAGGCATCAAACTGGAAGCCATCCGGATCAAAAATGGTCATCGCAAGTTGAACCGAACTGACGTCTGTTGTATATCCCAACCGATCCAACCGTATCTTCAACTCCGCCGAATACCCGTTATCTATATCCATCGTATCGTTCGCCGTAGAACCAGCAGGTAAGTATCCTGCTCCTGCACCCGAGTTCAATACGCCTTCTTCATAGCGGATCGTGTCTTTGTCCGTACTGATGTTCTGATAATATAACTTGTACTCTTGGTCGTCTCCAACCGAATTCTTGATCTTTAAGAAGATCCCTTCTCCCTCCCAATCAAATCTACAGATCGACTTGTCGTTCGACTGCACGCCGATATACAGGTCCATCCCTTTACGCAGGAACTTCACGCGTGCCCACGAACTGTCTATGTTCGGCAGATGATAGGTCACTCCCCATGATTCGAATGATGCCTTCACATCGACTCCGCCGGTCACCGTCTGATCTCCTGCCTGCTTCTTCATGAACGCTCCGTTGCCGAACAACAACGACGGTGCGCCGTTCCAATCCGCTTCATCCAGCTTGCCGTCCAGCACTACCGGTGCCTCGGCATTCTTTGCGACCAACGATGTCGGATCGTCAAAAATAACTAGATTCGTTTTGTCAGCATTTTTTGAACCAGCATGTAAAGCTATGGTGGATGATAGCAACAAGGCTATAACCCACAATCTTCTAAGCAAGAAATGCGTACGTAAGGGATACATACAACCTCCATTAATTAGTGATTATATTTAATTAGATTTATACGAGAATAATGATTCTAAGCACGTGTCGAATCACGTACAATCAATTGCGCAGGAAGAATAATTTTTTCTCTGCCTTGCTTTCCATTCATCCGCTTTATTGATTTGAGGAGTTGCTCCATTCCAAGTGATCCCAGTTCACTAATATTGATATGTACTGTTGTAAGCGAAGGATGGATAAGACTTGAGATTTGGATATCATCAAATCCTGCCACCGCAATTTCCTTTGGAACAACAACTTTTATTTCGCGGAGATAACGCAGCACACCAATCGCCATCTCATCGTTCGACGCAAAGATCGCTGTCGGGCGGTTCCGAAGTGAAAGCAATTGTTGCGCAGCACGATAACCCGTGTGTTCAGTAAAATCACCGACAACAATATACTCGTCGTTCACTTTGATATTTGCACTCTTGAGCACAGCAAGATACCCGGCAAGGCGCTCATTGGCATCTTCGTTTTCTATATCTCCTCTAATGATCGCGATTCGTCGATGACCGAGTTTAATCAGATGTTGAGTGATCTGTTTTGCGCCGCCGAGGTTATCAATTTGGAGAGAAGTATATTCGGAATTAGGTACCGAAGACCCAAGAATAACAGTAGGTACCAGGCTAAGTTGAGGAGTAAGAAGAGTCTCGTTGTCAAGATGTGGAGACATGATGATGAACCCATCAACGCGTCCACTCATCATCTTAATAGCAGTCTCCAGTTCCTCTTTATTACTGTGCGAACTTGAAACCAGGAGATGATATTTTTCTTTATGCGCTACACCATCTGCACCACGAATGATTTCAGAAAAAAATTCGCCATACAAATCAGGAAGGAGTAAGCCGATCATATCTGTCTTATTTCGGCTTAGACTTCGTGCTGAGGCATTGGGGATATAACCCATATGCTCCATAATCAGAATGATCCGATCACGAGTCTTCTTGGTCACGAGATCACTGCCATTAAACACTCGGGAAATTGTTGCGATGGAAACATCTGCACGCTCTGCGACTTCATGGATCGTGATTTTTTTTTGTTTGCTCATGGATTTGACTTTTACGATGTAAGCGGTTACAATGTAACCGCTTACATTCTAACGAAAATACTTGCTTTTGTCAAGTACTATTTTAATGGACTATAGAATATTTTATCCATCCTCGAGAACTAAAAAGTTCCTTCCTCTTCAAAGTTTCACAAAAGAATACTCATGATTTATTTTAACGGGAATCGCCCAAAGGGATGAAAAATGGATTAATTCTTTTGGGAGTCCATTCTTTGAGATGAGACTGGACGGAATCTGTCTTGATTCAGAATAGAGCAGTAAAATAACACAAATGTTTATTTTGAATTCGTTCCACTGAGCAAGATAAATCCATTGACATAAAAACCTGCAGCTTTGCTACTTCTCAGACCTTCGATTATACACGAAAACTGATCTTCAACAGAGATAACACATGGACTCTACATCCATGTGCCGATCCCTTCAAATCATCTTCTTTGCTCGGAATCTTTCAACATTTTTCCGAGGTGCCAGGGATTGCTAATACTTTTACTAACACAATTCCTTTGATACAACTAACTCAGTTTTGCCGGACATAAAAAATGCACTTAAAGCTGGTTTAAGTGCATTACTGAACAACATTTAGATTTCATTATGACAAAACAAATTAGCAATCAGGATTTTTTGGTATATCTGAGATCGATTATGAAAACAAGAATATTACTCCCACTTCCTTTTCTTTCGATTCCACGTAAGGTCCACTTTTTTGCTTTCAAGCTCTGCTTTTACTATGCTCTCAAGAAATTGTCGAATCTCAGAAAAGATGGATGTGAAGCTATCTGTAGACGTTACTTTTGTCCGCTTTTTAAATGCTTCCCAAGAGTTTTTGAATTTCACCTGCTCCCCGAGATCAGAATCCAATAATATTAAAGCAGCATTCAAATCTGTTTTTCTCTGTTTGAACGTGTTGCTGATGGAAGATTGCAGAATAGAACTCTTGAACGCAAATTCATTAGCCAAGAATACGAGATCAAAGAAGTCCTTCATTCGAGAATTGAACGTGGTGAGTTTGACTATTGCCTCAAACTTCTCTGCTACAATCGTTTCCTTTGAATATGCGAGTACTTTTACGCCTTTCTTGTCCATCAATGTCGGATAGTCCATGAAAAGAGGCTTAGGAGTGACAATATCACCGAATCCGAAGTCGAGCTGAATTGTATTCCTTGCTGTCCCAATCTTAGCCATCAAGCGGATACGAATACCAGAATACTCCGCTTCTTCTTTTATCTCTTCGCTTTTAATGGATTCAGGAATGAAATCAACTCCATCGTCTAACTTCATAATCGCTATATCTCGAATAATGTTCTCAAGTTCTTTGCGGTTGCGTGAGACATTGATGCCAAGAAAATCAATATCTCTCGTTGGCCTTGCTTTTTCAACATTATACGCGAGAAGCAGAAATCCACCTTTGAGGACAAACTTTTGTACATATTTTGAACCTGCAAGCCGCGCAAGGAATCGTTCCTGGATATAACGCACTAAGAGAAAATTGAAATCAAAGTTTTCCTTTTCGGAGATATTCTTTAGACGTGCCAAGATGGAAGCAGGAATGTTGTTCGTTGATTTCTTCATCCCACAAGCACCTTTACATATTGAGAAATGATCCCTTTCACTCGACAGATCTCTGCAAACTTCATCAGTCTATTGAGATCCCGACTGCGCTGCCGAAGATATGTTTTAAGACCTTCTATCGCGATATCCTCACCAAGTTTATTCCTAAACCTAAAGCAATCACAGATAGTTTTCTCTACGCCATAAAGCCGTATCTGCCCTGTCTTTGTCTCGTGGTGTTCGATTCCTGCCTTGTACTGCTCTTTGGAAAAATAGTACGATTCCATGGGAGGATAGGAGAACTTGATCGGTTTATCCGATCTCGGAATGGCATATGAAATAGCGTTAGGAATGAATGTGGTAAGCTCGTGAAATGCAAGAGCGGAAGAGAGACAAATGACCGCCTTAGGCATTGCAAGACAGACTTCTACGAGTCCGTTTGATTCACCTAGCTGAAGATCTGCTAGTCGATAGAGACCAGGCTTCACTTTCACGATTTGGCCCGAATCAACACCTTTTTGGATTTCTCTTGTATGGATTCCGCTCGCCTTCATTTCCTTCATTCGAGCGTAGCCCTTTTGAATCTTGAGATATTTAAGTACTTGGTTCATTCGGATGGTTCTATATTTCTGCACTTAATATAAAGGTGCAGAGAAATAGAAGCAAGTGAAAAATGAAAAGTTGAAGAGGGTGTTTTATCCGATGGAGGCAGAATATATCCACCATGAAGGCTTTTTGTAATTTTGACTTAATCCGCTATCTTAAAATAAGGATTTTCATATTTTAGGCAAGAGAATATCCCTTTATTGGTAAAATTTAAACCACGCATCCTTTGCGAAAGGGTCTGGTCTATTTTGATTTTACGCAATTCTGACATTCCTCGTGGAGCATCAATCTATGTGAGACATGGACTTTACGTCTCACCACCCTCCTCACAATCTTCAACAACGAGAGCACCAAACAAACATCGGGTACAGTTTGTTGACAGGATTGCGTACAACGGCAGGGTACAAAAAAAGGCATCCACGAATGTGAACGCCTTTGGTGTGGACAGGGAGGGAATTGAACCCCCGACACATGGATTTTCAGTCCATTGCTCTACCAACTGAGCTACCTGTCCAAATTTTTCTGAACTTAGCGAGCGAAGCATGGCTAAGTTCACTGAAAAATTTAGGATCCCGACGATTTCTATCGGGAACCAAGTATCCTATTTTTTTGAATTTCTTCCAATCCCGCATACGGCTTCGTCTCAGCGGGATTCTCAATTCTTCTTCAACTTTAGCTGTACTTCATTTGCCATTTGGAAGAATTGGAATAAAAAACCCGCCGGACCTCAGCGGGACCATTAGAAATCTATAGAAAACTACCAGACTTTTAGCAGAAAGTCAAGATGCGAATTTTAGACTTTCCCGTTCTTTTTTAAGATGTCCCGTGCGATAACAAGACGCTGCACTTCGCTTGTTCCCTCGAAGATCTTGTTGATGCGCGCATCGCGATAGTACCGTTCAATCGGAAGCTCCCTGGAATATCCCATCCCGCCATGGATCTGTACAGCACTATCGGCAACTTTGCAAAGCTGCTCTGAGGCGTAAAGTTTAACATAAGCCGCCTGGCGCGACACAGGTTTTTTCTCATCATACTCCTGCGCAGTCCGGTACACCATGGATTCCAAGGCATAGATGGTCATCGCCATATCGGCAAGCATAAATTGAATTGCCTGGAACTGCGAGAGTGGAGCATCAAACTGTTTCCGCTCTTTTGCATACTTCGTGCTCATTTCCAGCAACTCTTTCATCGCACCAAGACACGCAGCTCCCAATCCCAGGCGTCCGGCATCCAAAGTCTTCATTGCTATGAGAAATCCCCGGCCGTCGTCGCCGATGATGTTCTCCTTTGGAATGCGGACATTCTCAAACGTCAGGGCATTGGTCATGGAGCCACGGATACCCATCTTTTTCTCTTTTGGACCGGCGCTGAAACCGGGAGTTTTTGTCTCGACCACAAATGCACTGATGCCGCGTTCGGTTCGAGCAAACACCGAAATCACGTCGGCAAATCCGCCATTCGTGATCCAGAGTTTTTCGCCATTGATAACCCACTCATTTCCATCGAGCCGAGCTTTCGTCCTCAAATTGAACGAATCAGACCCTGCATTTGCTTCTGTTAATGCAAATCCACCAATCAATTTCCCTTCTGCCAAAGGAACCAGATACTTTTTCTTCAACGCTTCCGAACCGCCGATGTAGATCGCATTGGCACCAATGGACTGATGCGCACCAATGAATGTTGATGTCGACAGGCACCCCCGTCCCATTTCTTCCTGCATCACGCAATAGCCGACTTCGCCGAATCCGCCACCACCGTATTCCTGAGGAAACGAAGCACCAAGGAATCCAATGTCCGCAATCTTGCGGATCAATTCCTGAGGAATCTTTTCTTCTTCATCGATCTGATGGGCAAGCGGTTTCACTTCTGCGTTCACAAAATCTCGTGCCATCTCTCGAAGCATCTTTTGTTCTTCAGTGAATTCGAACTGGAACATAGTAGATTCCTTTTCCCTCTGTGTATGAGTTGTTGCTGCTGATTAGTGGTGGTTCTTTTGACCTAAGAATGCGACAATGTCTTCACCGCCGTCAACGCCTAAGACGTTTCCGGATATCCAACCCGCTTCGTCCGTCGAGAGGAGGACGATAGCTTTTGCAACATCTTCAGGTGTGGTGAGCCGTCCGGCAGGATTTTTCCCACGTGCACCATCGATCATTCCGGCATTCCCTGGAATCTTTCGCAGCGCCGGCGTATCGGTGACTCCGGCCATGATAGCATTGGAAGTAATGCCCATAGGTCCTAGTTCCATCGCAAATTGACGAATGTGTGCTTCTAAGCTTGCTTTCGCGGCTGAAACCGCACCGTAATACGGCATCGCAGTATGGCCGCCGGAACTTGTCATGCCCAGGATACGACCTCCCCGTCTCATGAGATTCCGTGAAATTAATCCCTGTACCCAATACACGAGACTGTGTGCCATCACATCGACTGTCATCTCCATCTGAGCCTGGGTTATCGCTTCTTCCCCCTTTTTAGGGATGAACGACTTTAATGATCCAAATGCCAAGGAATGAAGGATAACTTTTACTGTTGCTGAGGAATCCGTACCGAACAATTCCTGGATATCGTCCAGCGTTTCGTTTCGCTTAATACCATCTGCTGCGTTGATATTGTAAAATACCGCCTTCGCTCCGGTATGTTTGATGTCCTTAATAAGGGTATGTACATTTGGCATAGTCGCCTGGCGATCAAGATGGACACCAAAAATATTCATTCCATGTCTGGCAAATTCTAGGGACGCAGCAGCTCCAAATCCGCTTGATGCACCGAGTATCAAGGCCCATTCATTCGGTTTAAATTTCGATTCCTGTTTCATATTACGCAGTCTTTCTACTGATCATACATGTGTTTAGAAAATATACAAAATAATGAGGAGATATCAACGCACTATTCAACAGTTACACTTTTTGCAAGATTTCGCGGTTGATCTACGTTACAGCCCCGGGCTACCGCAATGTAGTACGCGAGTAATTGAAGGGGAATAACTGTGAGAATGGGGGCAAACAGATCTAGTGTACGAGGTACGTGAATCATATAGTCTGCTAATTGGCCGATCGTCTCTTCTTCCTCATTGACGATGGCAATGACACGTCCACGCCTAGCTTTCACCTCCTGAATATTGCTCATGATCTTCTCATATGTTCGATCTTGTGGTGCGATAAATACGATAGGCATATTTTCATCAATCAGTGCAATAGGCCCATGTTTCATTTCAGCAGCAGGATATCCTTCAGCATGAATGTAAGAGATTTCCTTTAATTTGAGCGCACCTTCGAGCGCAGCTGGAAAATTATAGCCGCGGCCAAGGTAGAGGAAATTCTTCGTGTCTTTGAATTCGCCCGCAATATATTCGATCTGTTTTGTATCAGAGAGGATGGTCTGCACCTTTTCCGGTAGTTGTTTCAACTCTTGGACAAGTTCGACACCCTGGTCTTTGGACATTCCTTTTCGCCGTGCCAAGAGGATCGTCAGGAGTGATAAAGCAATGAGTTGAGAGGTAAATGCTTTTGTAGATGCAACACCAATCTCGGGTCCTGCGTGAATGAAGACTCCTCCATCGCTCTCACGTGCGATAGAACTTCCGACCACATTGCATATTCCCACAACTGTAGCCCCCTGTCTCTTCGCTTCCCGCAGCGCTGCCAGGGTATCCGCCGTTTCACCGCTTTGACTGATCAGGAACACCACATCATGCTTATTGAGAATTGGGTTGCGATACCGAAATTCGGAAGCATATTCCACTTCTACCGGAATATGGGCATACTGCTCCAGCATGTATTCGCCGATGAGTGCAGCATGCCATGACGTGCCGCATGCAGCGAAGATTAATCTTGGAGCATTTGCGATTTTCTCGATGATTTCATCAAGACCTCCCAGCTTGACAGTACCTTGTTCTTCCAGTAATCGGCCGCGCATAGCATTCCGGATCGTCTCGGGCTGTTCATGAATTTCTTTCAACATAAAATGACGGAAGCCGCCCTTTTCGATCTGTTCGAGATCGAAGGTCAGTTCTTCAACCTCTTTCGTAATGGCGACATCACCGAGCGTTTTCGTTGTAACTCCATCTGCCGTGACAAGCGCAACCTCACCATCTTCCAGGTACGTCACTTTTCGCGTATGCTGGATCAATGCTGAGGCATCGGAGGCAATGACGACCTCTCCATCTCCGTATCCTATCACCAAAGGACTTCCCCTGCGGGCTACGAACAGCGTGTCAGGTTCATAGGCACTCACGACGACGATTCCATACGTTCCGGTCACCTCACTGAGAGCAGCCCGAAACGCAAGATCGAAATTCTTGTTCTTTTTGTAGAATTCTTCGATGAGGTGAACGATAACTTCGGTATCTGTCTCTGATGTGAAACGATGTCCCAAGGCTTTCAATTTGGTCTTGAGTGATGCATAATTTTCGATCACGCCGTTATGGATGAGCGCAATCTTTCCCGCACAATCCATATGCGGATGTGCATTCCCATCAGTCGGCTCGCCATGGGTTGCCCAGCGTGTATGTCCAATGCCCATCGTTGCATTATTCTGAATACCCTTGACTAATTTCTCGAGCTGGGAAACCTTTCCGGTACATTTCCTCTCCTGGAGTATCCCTCCATGCAATAATGCTACTCCTGCAGAATCGTACCCGCGGTATTCAAGCCGCTTCAATCCTTCCAAGAGGATCGGCAATGCATTCCGTGTTCCGACATATCCGACGATACCGCACATACACCCTACCCTCCTACTGCCTCAGATAAATGACCGCCATCATCCTTCCAGAACTCTTTCCATCTCTCCGATAGGAATGGAACACCTGTCTTTCGCAGATCGTACAAGAATCACTCATTTCAATGTTCCGTGCGTCCACCCCTTGCTGCCGGAGTTGAGCTTCATTCTCACCTTTTAAGTCAAGGAAATACTTCTTCTTGCTGTAAGATACGAGTTTATCCCCGAACATCACAGCAACTTCCTCGCCGACTTCATAACAACATTTCCCGGCAGAAGGACCAATAAACACTTTGAGCTGTTCGGGATCTGTTTGATATTCCGTTTTCATTTTTTCTACTGCTCGTGGCACAATCTTACCAGCAGTACCTCTCCATCCTGCGTGAACAGCTCCGACCGCATGATGAACCGGATCAACGAGCAACAGCGGAACACAATCGGCGACTACAACGGCCAGTGCGAGGTGCATTTGATTGGTAACGAGAGCATCACATCCCTCGTATTCGCCTGGTTTATCAACTCGCAAGACTCTCTGGGAATGGCACTGCAGCGGAACAGCGAGTTCGCTTTCTACAATATCCATGCGGGCAAAAAAGGCATCCCGATTCTTTTTCACAAGGGAAGGATCGTCCCCCACTCTATAACTCAAATTCATTCCAAATGTTCGATCCGGATCGCTCTCGAGCTTCGTGCTCATACCGGCGCGTATTTCCGAAACATCAGCAAAGATCTGCGGCGAGATGATTCTCAAATGATCTCGTTTAGATGGGAAGCCGGATTTCAAAGATTGTTCCTGTTCCTCGCTGACTCTCACAGGATATCGTTCCGCCATGATCCTCAATCACTCTCCGTGCTATGGCCAATCCTAGCCCCATTCCTTCTGTCTTTGTGGAAAAATTTGGCTCGAAGATCCTATTTCGTATATCATCAGAAATCCCTGATCCCGTATCGGAAATCTTCACAAGGCACAGGCGCTCCTGAACTGAAGTCTCGAGAGTGATCGACCCCTTCGTTTCAATCGCCTGAATAGCATTCCTGATGATATTGATAAAGACTCCCCGGAGCAATTCATGGTCGGCAATCACGGTTACAGCGGGAGAACGAAGCCGATCGATGAATTCAATCCCCTGCACCTCCTTGAAAAGGTTGATTGTTTCGTGCAGCAAGTCATCAATATGAACTCGTTCGTATTTACTTTCCGGCATCTTTGCAAACAGAGAAAATTCCGAAGCGATGCGGGAAAGCGCTTCTATCTGCTCGATCACGGTCTGCGTCACGCGCTGGAGAATTTCTTCCCGGTCTGATGCCTTGTCTTTAAACGCCTGCCGGACATGCTGCATCGAAAGCTTGATAGGCGTCAGGGGATTTCGGATCTCATGGGCAACTTGTTTTGCCATTTCTTTCCAGGCACTTTCGCGTTCATGCCTGGCAAGATCTCTCCGACTGGTTTTTAATTTGGCCACCATGTCATTAAAGGACTGGGCGAGAAGACCGATCTCATCGCGCGACCGCACGGCAACACTGACATCAAGATTTCCCTCGGAAACTTTTTTTGCGGCGTGCGTTAACTGCTGTAACGGACTTGCCAGCCGCAAGGTCATGAATCCCCCTGCCACTAACGCAAGGCCGAACACAATCGCGTACGCGCCAAACACATAGACATTGCGCTGAGCAAGTTCAGATTCGATCTCTTTCTGCCGATTCAAGGTCGGAATCGCAAGAACACCGGCAATGCTGCCATTGAGAGAGAGTGGTGCATATCCTACCACATAATTCACAGAACCAATTTTCTCATTCAGCAGTGTATAATTTTTCCCATCCAGAACAACCGAAGCGAACGCCTCGCTCTTCAATCTCCCATCCAGAAGGTCCGCACGGTAGAGTTCAGAGCGGCTACTTGCCTGGATGGCTGCATACCTATAGACGGAAAAATCGATTCCGTATTCGGCTGTGAGTGCTTCGCAAAAATCATCATCCACACCGTGTACAAAATCTTCTTCATCCGAGATATATGTTCCTATACGCTCCTGCATTTGGCTCAAATCGTGAAAGAGCATCGTCTCGACCTGTTCTTTCACGCGCTCCGCAACAAGTTGTTGGTTATAATAACTTAAAATGATCAGAGGGATCAGCGTGATACAGGCAAAGCCAAGGAAGAGTTTCCCCCGAAAACCAACCACGGAAAAGACATTCCCCTTCCCTTTTTGAAAAAGTATGTACACCCCAAGAATTCCAAGTACAAGAAGAGAGACGGAAATCTCCTTGAGATAGTTGAAAAGATCCCATCGGAAGTCCAAATCTTCAACACTGATCGCCACATCTCTCTCAGGAGTCAGGGGATCCTTCAGAAACACGGTCTGTGTGGAATATCCATTGATTGTCATGGACTTCCAGAAAGGTGCGGCAGGTGTTTGTTGAAGTTCCTTTTCGATTGTCGCCGGGAGTATCCGATCCGGAGATAATTTTTTCCCGGTGGAAAACATGAGCGTATCTTTTCGAAACTCATGAACAGCAATTTCCCGCACGAGAACGTTATTCAGACGGTCACCGAATTGTCTCAACGGTTCCGTTTCTTCGTCATGAAAAATAGTTTTTTGATGTTCCGCGAGTAGCAACGCAATACTTCCTTCAACTTGTCCATTCGAATCACGAATAGACAACCAGCCTCCATACAGTTTGCCGAACTCTCTCGTTCCGGCCCGCTCCGTTACATGTACGGCATCTTCTTCACCATCGAATACCTGTGTTAGAATCTCCCGCTGTTCCTGCTTGCTCATCCCCACCACAAATCGGTCTACCTCATTCCCGTTCGGATCATATAAAACGAGTGCGGAATTGTACCCTTCTTTCCCCAGCAAGGTCTTTGTCCAAAGAACAAAAGCCAGATTGGTCTCTTTCGCCAAAGAGCGGGAAGATGTGCTCAATTCGCGCTCCACATTCTCTGCCGATAAGCGAAGCCCATCAAGCACAATATAGGTCAACCAGCTGTCCGACGGCCTTAAGAACTCGTTTGCTGCAATTTCTACTTCCCTACGTTCCCGCAGTGCGAGCTTTTGATGAACAATGGGAGTCCCTAGAAGAAATGAGCTAAGGACTAACCACGCAAATAACCGGCGTTTCTGAGCAACTCTTTCCATCTCCTCCTTTTTCCAGCTTGTTATCCGCCCCATTACTATGAGACTCAAAGAGACAAAGAAAACAGTCCAGAAAATAAGCACAAGAGGAGTCTCATCGACGAAGGCAAAGAGTGCGATAGAGAGAACCATGAGAATGATTAAAACAATACGCCCTCGCACTTCTCCTTGCGGAAAGTGAAGAGAGAGTAATGCTTTGCTGATCCAGAAAACAGTTACAGAAAGGCACAGCAGTGAAGCTCCGATTAAAAGGATATTAAGATGCATCAGCGCGGCAGTACCGTCCAACACCATCTTTGACGGAACATTAAAATGAATGGTTGAATCAAAAACAAAACTCCTCAGTGCTTCATCAAAGCCGCGGAAGAACCACAGCATCAGCAGACCGCCAACCGAGATCAGCACCATTGATCCCGCACGACCGAGGCGTGTACCCATTCTTGAGACTGCGTCATTTGTTCCCTGACCGAAGACAATGTGTACCAAGACAAGCCAGGTGCTGAGCGCCAGCACTACCAGGCTTATCATAAGTTCTCCCAGTGAAGAACTGAGACCAAATACAAATGGCGATGCGTACAGGTTCGGACTGAAGAACCAGCCGCCTATAAGGCTGGAAGGGACTTCCAATAGTCGCCAAATACATCTTACGATCCAGAGGGACAGGATTGCTGCCATCAGGAAGTGTCGGGGACGCTGTTTGGCTGAAATCCAAAACAGGCCTGCACTTGCGAGGAAGAGGCTTCCGCAGGCTGCGCAAAGCGCTAGCATGATCCCGCTCAATTCCATGATAGATGCTATCTCACCTTCAAGAGTTTGTTCTACAACTGAGAACTCTGCAATGACAATCCCCGCTTCATCGGTCACAGGAACAAGGAATTCTTTCTCATGCAAACTATATTCCTGAGGCAGAATAAGAGTTACCGGCGTTTTTAAGTATTCTGAAAGTTCCGCACCGAAGCTTACATTTTGAATAAATCGATTGGAGATGGGTGAATTCAGTTCAAGCGGCTCACTGACAAGGACATAAAGAGAATCATCAGAAAGGCGGGTACCGGCAGTTAAGTAGGTATGTAATCCATTACGGGTTAGGCGAGTAAACCGCGCCGGGGGAGACTGACCAAGAACCCCCGAATATTTCGTCGTTATACTGGGACCACTCCATGCAAGAACATTTCCTTGAAAATCAACGATATCAAATGTTTGATCATCGCGGTCATGGTATGAATCCAATATTTGAAATGTTTTGAGCGAGGCAGTCTGATTCTGCCGAATTACCTGGCGGGCAGCGATGATATCCTGCGAAGCTTTTTCCGCCATCCGTTGAAGCCGCAGGACACGCTGCTGGAAGGTATCGTGGATATCCAGCTCAATACGCTCCCGCCACTCTGCATGATTTGAATTCCAGCGGGAGGCGAGAAACGATGGAGCAAGAATGCGAACAGCGGATATGAGAGCGGCGCAGACGAGACAAACAAAAAAGCCCCACATCGCGGGGCGCGCATATTTGGGAAAACGGTTATACATTCCCATCACAAACTCAATAAATGTTAAATTGGCTGATGACCCACCGTGATTCCTGCCGTGTGAGCGCTATATATACCTGTGCGGATTCCTGATTCCCCTTTTGAACATAAAGGAATCGACCGGTTGCATACGGAGTCGATCCTGATTCAACAACCTTGGAGAACGTGAACGAGATCGGCCGTCTGCTGGAAAAATATTTCGCAAGCATCGATACAGCCTGATTCATTGAAAAATATCCCCGTTCATCAGAAGCAATGGAGAGAGAAACCATCGTTCCGAGATCACCTTCAAACTCATGGAGAGCGTTGACCCGTATACCTTGTTCAACGTTCTTCAAGATTTCCAGGATTGGAGATCGCTTCTGTTCCTCAGGGAGCGGCATTTCGGGATGTGGCTTTTTTTGAGCCGGCCCAGGATGCTGCTTTACCTGTGCTACCATCACTGATCCCAAGAGGAATATCGTAAGAATCCAATGCATCATCCGCGTCCAAAGTATTAGAAAACGCCGAGAAAGTCAATGAATGAGAAAGCGATTCCTCTTCTCTACGTGCTCGAGGAATCGCCTTCTGTGCAGTATGCTCAATTTTATCAATACGTCTATCAGGGGTGAATCCGATCCAACCGCCGATTTCCTTCTCGTAAGACATTCGACCTTGTCAATTCAGGGTTGCCTATTGCGGTTTGATAGGACCAATCGAATACCACTCTGGCGGATCCTGTTTCTTTTATACGAACCTTTGCAAAGTGATTATCGACCGTCCAGATGACGTAGGTATGTCCTGGAATGGCTTCAGCAGATTTCGAGGGAGCCCATCCTTCATTCGGTGAAGAAGATATTTCGTCGAGCGAACTGGTGAATCCCATATCCTGTATATCGGTGTCAGACCATACCTGCAGGATCAGACGTCCATTTTTATTCACAAAGAAGACATCTGTACCAATATCATAACAGTTCAACACTGAATATTGCGCAAATCCATACCCGGAGAGATTGCGCGAGGTACTCGTATCGACAAGCGCCACACCAAATCCTTCAGGACGCGGTGTATCATATACGACATCTTTGCTCAAAGCACTTTCATTATTATGAAAGTCGTACGCACTCAAGGCGTAATAATACGTCGTGCCATTCACCGCACCGTAATCAAGAAGCTTTGTGTCGGCGGTGGAGGCGATGAATCGATACCGACCGTCATAGGTATTGTTTACCCATACCTTATATCCCTTCACATCGTCTGCCTGGCTTGGCAGCCATTGGATTTCGACAGCATTGTCGAGTGAAATAGTTCTTATACCCTGCGGCGGTGGAGGCGGTGTCGTATCAATCTCGAGTTCATCCTTGCATCCCAACATCAGTACTGAAGCAGTCAGCAGGAGCATGAGAGGTTTCATGGCAATTCCTTTCAGTGTTCATTTCATTGAATACTCATCCAAGGAATGTGCCACTCCGAGAACTGCCTATTTTCTTAATTCTGTGAAAATCTTTCTTTCTATTGTCCTCAATACAGAAAAAGATGTCTTCAATTCTGTACACTCATCTAAGAATGAGCGAACCTGGCCTTCCCATGATTGATGATGCCGACGGCCTTCCCTTTCAGTGTCCGCCCATGGAACGGAGAGTTTTTCGACTTCGATCGAAAGGCCTGTGTATCTACTTTCCATTCCATTTCCGGATCGAAGAATGTGAGGTTCGCCATTTCTCCTTCGTGAATCACGATAGGAGGCAGCGATAGAATACGTCTCGGATTGACGGAAAGTTTTTCTATCAATTGGGAGAGCGTGAGGAATTTCTGCAGGACAAGTTCCGTAATAGATAATCCGAGCATCGTTTCCAGACCAACGATGCCGAAAGGAGCTTCCGCGAACTCGACCTCCTTCTCGTCGATGGTATGCGGAGCGTGATCCGAAGCAATCACATCAATCACACCGTCACGCAGAGCTTCTTTGATCGCCTGAATGTCCATCTTCGTGCGCAGCGGCGGATTCATCTTCAAATTTGTATCGAAGCTTTCCAATGATTCATCAGTCAGCGTAAAGTGATGCGGCGCCGCTTCGCAGGTGATGTTCAATTTCTCTGCTTTTGCCCTCCGGACACAATCGATCGAACCCGCAGTGCTGATATGGGCAATGTGATATTTTGCCCGCGGAGTATATCGGAGGAGAACGATATCGCGGGTAATCATCAACTCTTCTGCAATTGGTGGGATACCGGGCATCCCGAGCCTTGTCGCAACGAATCCTTCGTTCATCAATCCATATTTTGTCATCGATGATTCTTCAGCATGCTGGATGACCGGTAAGCCGTACATGGAAGAATATTCAAAAATCCGGCGCATGAGTTCTGCACTCGCTATGGGAGAACCATCATCAGACAATCCGACTGCACCGGCTTGAGAGAGTTCTGCCATCGGTGATAATTCTTCACCGTTGCGTCCTTTCGTCGCTGCGGCAATAGGAAAGACATCTACGAGACCTTCTGAAGCCCGCCTTCCCTCCTCCTGTACATACCGTACGACAGATTCCTCATCGATTGCCGGTTTTGTATTCGGCATACAGCAAACGGCAGTAAATCCACCGGCCGCTGCAGAAGCACAGCCTGTTTCGATGGTCTCTTTATGCTCATACCCCGGTTCACGCAGATGCACATGCATATCAATAAACCCCGGAGCAATGACCCGGTTTTTTAAATCGATGGTCTCGAAAGAACGATCTGACGAGAGTGACGGTCCGATACGCTCGATCCTTCCATCTATAATCGTCATATCGGTAACAGTGTCTTTTCCTTTGACGGGATCAATCAATCGGCCGGATTTCAAATGAAGTTTCATGGTCGCTTCCTTTAGTTCGAAGTTCCTATTAAGTAGAGTACCGACATCCGCACGGCTTCACCGTTGGTTACCTGTTCGAGAATAACGGAATGCGGACCATCTGCCAGGTCTGCGGAAAGTTCGACATCGCGGTTGATCGGCCCGGGGTGCATAATCGTGATAGGTTTGGGAGCCCGGTCCACCTTTGCCTTCGTGACGCCAAAATAGCGATGATACTCGCGCAAGGAAGGGAACAGTCCGCTTTTCTGACGTTCCAGCTGAATGCGGAGAACGTTGAGCGCATCGACGTGAGGAATAACGTCCTCCAAACGATGATACACACGAACACCAAGCTCTTCGATATTCCGCGGAATCAATGTTGCCGGACCGCAGACGGAGACCTCCGCACCCATCGTTTTTAGTCCAAAGATATTCGAGCGTGCAACCCGGCTGTGTACGATGTCCCCGACGATGCAGACACGGAGACCTTCGAGCGTTCCATACTTTTCCCGTAACGTCATCATATCGAGCAATGCCTGCGTCGGATGTTCGTGTGCGCCGTCTCCGGCATTAATAACATTTGCCTTGACGACACGGGTGAGGAAATGCGGTGCACCCGATGCTGCATGACGAATAACGACCATATCGATCTTCATCGCTTCGATATTCCGGGCGGTATCCTTCAATGTTTCCCCCTTGCTGACGCTGCTTCCGGATGCTGCGAAATTCACTACATCTGCTGAAAGACGCCGCTCCGCGAGTTCAAAGGAAATCCGGGTCCGGGTTGAACTTTCGAAAAAAAGATTCACAATGGTCTTACCTTGCAGCGGCGGAACTTTCTTGATCGGTCGTTCCAGGACTTCTTTAAAGGATGATGCCGTATCCAGAATCAGTGTGATATCTTCTTTCCTGACTCCTTCCATACCGAGTAAATGACGGCTTTGCAATTTCATTGTGCGCTCTCCTTCTCATCAAGTCCTATGAGATACACCGCATCTTCTCCATCCGTTTCTGTCATTGCTACCTGGACCTGTTCGCCGCGGGATGTCGGTACATTCTTGCCGACAAAATCAGCCTTAATGGGCAGTTCGCGATGTCCGCGATCTACCAGAACCAGGAGCTGAATCATCGACGGGCGTCCAAGATCCATCAGCGCATTGAGTGCCGAGCGGATCGTTCTCCCTGTAAAAAGCACATCATCGATCAGCACGATAATTTTACCCCGGATGTCGAAGAGAATCTTCGTGCTTTTCAATTCCGGCTGATCCAGACGTCCGTGGAGATCGTCACGGTACAGGGTAATATCGAGGATGCCCACCTGTACTTTGGTGTGCTCGATTTCCTCAATTATTTTCGCAACACGATGAGCCAGAAATTCACCTCGTGTTCTGATACCCACCAGCACAACGTCCTGAACGCCTTTGTTTTTTTCCACAACTTCGTGCGAGAGACGAGTAACCGTGCGCCGGAAACTCTCGGCATCGAGTACTTTTGTTTTCATCATCATCTGCCTTTCCTAAAATGGAAAACCCCCGGTTCCAGCGATAGAGGAAAAGGGGGTCGAGAATGACGATTGAAGAATGATGAGTGAAGAATGCCTGCCCGCTGAAATGTCTCTTATAAAGACGGGATGAATGATCAAGAACTAATCTTCAATGACTATTCGTCATTCTTCATTCACGTGAATCCCTTCCCTACCTCGCCGGATAGGAATTAAAGGAACATCTCAAAGAACACTGACATCTGAAATGCTTGTTTCTTCCAGTCTATTGTCAACAGGATCTGAATAATTTATGCTCTACAAAATCTGAGCAAATACTAATTTTACGATTCCTGGCGATCTTAGCGGTTTAGCTTTTAAACGCAAGGGTTACAATGGACAGGCAAAGAACGCCAAGGGAACCGGCTTAAATTTTGAAATAACAAAATCTTTCTTAGTATCTATAAATAATATAACCAACCGCTCCAACGAAAGCAACTGTGGAAGTCTAGAACTCTTTCCTTGATACTGGAATTTCGAAGATGAAATAGTTATGGAAGTTCTTACTGTTCAATGATTTCACTTTTCGAAGCCCCTTGTGCCGACAAACGCTGCTTTCTCCATTCTTTAATGTCGGCAGGTGGCAAAAGAACCTCTCCTGCAGGTCTGCGATCCAAATGAAGTGCATCCGTTGGACATACCGCTACGCACAATCCGCAGCCCATACAACGATTGTCGTCTGCGGCAATAATTCCATCGGGGACTGAAAGTGCGTGGAACTGACATCGCTCGACGCAGATGCCGCAGCCAGAACATAAATCGGATTCGAACGCAATATGGAAATCTGAACGGGCAACAGCACTCATGATTCCATATTCAGCGATGCCGCGCATGATCCCGCAACAGCATGTGCAGCAGTTGCAGATATACTCCAGCCCATCGCGGAAGTTACCTGAAGAATGTACGAGTCCTGCATCTTCCGTACTGCGAAGGATCTGCATCGCCTCCTCTTTTGTGATCGCGCGGTCAACTTTACTCCTGTCGAAAGCATTCTTGTTATGCGAAAACACCAGGCACGCCTCCAGCGGACGGCCGCAGTCCTTCCCCAGAAGCTGCTGCTGCTTACGGCAAATGCAGTCGCGCACTCCCCATGACGATGCCCCTTCGAGTAATTCGGTTGCACGTTCATATGGATGAATATCTACCTGAAAAGGGATTGCGGTTTCAACGGGAATGATCCGGTGGTGAGCTGGCGAATCCCGTAAAATCCCTCCATGGGTTTCTTGATAGTATTGTTCAAAAAGCTCCGCCATTTCAGCATCCATCCGGGGCAATTGGCCTTCATAGAATCCAACAACAAAAGGCTTGATAGCGTATGCAAACTCCCCTTCGCCTTTCCGAAGATCAATTAGACCTTTTGCTGCCATCCGCTTCAGCGTATCGCGAGTCTCTTTTGGATCTAAACCTGTACGACAAGCAATAGTGTTTGCAGATTCGCCTTCGAGGCACATTCCGCTGGCAAGTCCTGCTTCTTCGACAGTAAACAGCTTTGCCAACAATCGGAGTTCGATACCGCTTGGGGAGGCCGGGAAATGATTCGGAAGTGCGTTCAGTTGCCGGGCAAGCCGTTGATAGACTTCATCGGGCATAACAATGATCCTTCTTCTTGCAAAAAAAGAAAAAGTGCACACCTAAAAGCGGCAATGTATGTGGGCGCTGCGGTGATCGAACCCGCGACCTTACGCGTACGAGAATTTCAAAAATTCTCTCACCTCTTGTTTTAACTTGTTTCGTGGGATTATGGACACACAAAACAAGAATATATTCTTTTTAATGGTCACTACTTTGGTGATGGTGACTAACACCATTTAACATGCATTTCAAAATATAGAATATATTATACTAAAGCCACCGCAAAAACCTCACAACCTTCGAAGGGGAATTCTCGGAAGATGTATGCGCTGGGAATTTTTGCGCCCAACGCTTTTTATCCGGGCTCAGCAGTTTCCCCGTGCGACCTCCTTCAGAATAGAATTATCGATCGTCAGATCGGCTATAACTTTTCGTAAGCGGAGGTTCTTTTGTTCCAACTCCTTACAGCGTTTGGCTTAGTCAACTTGAAGCCCGCCGAATTCTTTCCGCCATTTGTAATACGTCGCATCGCTGATTCCTCATTGCCGCACAGTCTCAAGCATTGGTTGTCCTTTTACGACTCAAACATCTACTGCTCATAGCATTGCCACGATTGATTCTACACTAAGTCGTTTCTTGCCCATCTGCCGCTCCTTTTTTGACCCACGATGGGGGCAAGTACAGTCAATGGAAAGCATCCGTTCGAAATAATTACCTTAACAGAAGATTTCCAAAGGAGGGTTCGACGTCTCAGGATAGTACAGATCGATCCGGATTATACGAGAATTCTCTCAAGGCAGTGTCGTGCAAGGAGACTATCATTTCTTATTGAGCGAAAGGAGGTATATCAATAATTTTTCTCGTAACAGCGTGGAATTCAGGTTCATCTGAAATCTTCGATTCATCGGGATTCCACACTTCGAGAAAGCAATAGTGCTTATCCAACGCTTTTTTGAAGGCTGCCAATGCTTTTACCTTATTACCCTGGATACTCAGGACATTTGCAAGCCTATAGCCAATCTCACCAGAGGCTGTATCCATCTCCAGAGCTTTTACCGCGGCAGCTTCCCCTTCTGAGAATTTTCCAAGACGGGTGAGAAATAATCCCTTATAGACCTGTGCAAGGGCATCGGCGGGATTTGCATCCAGACAGTTTTCGACCTGAACGAGACCATCCTCTAGCCATTGCTGCGCATTGTTGATTTTCATAGCACTCTGATATGCACGACCGCACCAATAGTAGTATCGATAATCTTCCGGATAGGTCTTGACCACCAATTCACAGTATTGGATGACGAGTTCCTGAAGTCCACTACTCATCCAAACATTTAACAGATAATCGGTCGTCGTAAGAGAATCTTGGGATCCCAGATGTATGACCTCCTTAAATGCACTGGCTGCAGCCGGATATTTTTTCTCAGCTTGCCAGGCAAGTCCCTGAGTCCTGTACGATTCCGGATTTTTCGGATCTTGGTCGACAGCAGCCTGTGCGTACTTCTGCGCTTGTTCTGAATTTCCTGTCATCAAGGAAAGAAGACTCATCTTTCTCAATACTTCAGGATTTTGAGGTTGGAGCTGGAGACTGTTTCCAAAATACTCTACCGCCTTTTGGAACTGCTGTTTCTGAACATAGTATTCTCCAAGGATAAACGAAGCTTCCGCGAGATTCGATTGTACCTTTAATGCGCTTTGTGCGTACTCGCGTGCTTTCTCGAGAAAGAAGATTTCTTTCGTGCTTATGTACCGGCTCAATTCCACTCTCGCTAATGCCTCCTGTGCTGAGGGAAACACAGGATCGAGATCTAAGGCTTCTCTGAATCGTTGTTCTGCTTGTTCCATCGAATCAAGAGAGTCCTGCTGAAGCTCCATAATTCCATCCAAATATTTCTCATATCCTGCAATATTTTTTGTGGGGGGACGAATCTCCGGAAGAGGTGTTCGTATCCCCATTTTTGAAATGACTGCCGTCAGGATGTTGTTTCGGAGATTGTGGAGCGATGCAAGACTTCCCTCCAGAGTGTCTTGGGAAACTACTTTCTGTTCTGCTGGACGCAGAAGGCGAAAAACGATTCTGTATCGACCGTCGTGTTCCTGGACAGTTCCGATGAGTATATACTCAACGGAAAGCTCCAAGGCGATCTTTGCATAATCGGCAATTTTTGGATCAAACAGGAATGAGGTCGTCGAAGAAATTACCTTCAGATGCTGGCATTGTGAGAGATCTTTGGAGAGGAACAATGGCAAGACGTAAGCGAATTCATCTCTGGTCGAATTGGAATCACTCCTAGTAAATCGCAGCACGGCGATTGAAGTTTTTTTTGGGAAGAACCATTCCAGCATATGCGGCAGTTCAAGTGCTGTGAGGATTATCAGAAGAATAACGACTGAAATCGTGCTTATTCTTTTTACGCGCTGTTGACGGATGTAAAGAGCCTTCGCCGCAGCCTTCCGCGCTTTCTGTTCACCCAATTTGCGTTGGAGCACAGCAAGCTTTTCGAAGCGTCTTTTCTCCTCCTCCTGCTTCGCCTGGATCCGGAGGAGTTCCGCTTTTGCCTGTTCTGCCTGCTGGACACTCTCGCTGAGTCTGTGCGCCGACGAATTATTTGGGTCAAGCAGATAGATGCTCTGGAGCGCAGACTTCGCATCTTTGAATTGTTCTGTCTCCAAATATCGCCGAGTCTGGTCAAGCAGTTGATCGACCTTCTCCTGTTGGTCCGATTTCGGCTGTTGGCCCGATTTCGGCTGTCGGCCCACTTCAACAAATTTGATCCGTTGCTGTTCCTGCCGTCGGTACCGCTCTTCCTCAATCAAAGAGAGGACTTGCTGCGCACCACCATGGAGCGGGAGGAGTCGAAACACTTCATTCACTTCAAGTTCGGCCTCATCGAGTTTCCCTTCTTTCAGGAGAACATGCGCGCGATCGACATACGCCTGAATCTGCTGCCCGATCTCATCTTCCTTTTTCTGGCGGTCGATGATTCCCAAATAATTGGGATCGATTTTTGAAATTTCTTTCAGGGCCTGTTCAGCCTCATTTATTTGGCCTGAATCAAAAAATTTTTCTGCCTGTGTATAGCGCTCTGAAATCTTTTCCCTTCGGATTTCTTCTTCCTTGATCTGATCAACCAGAGCACTCATTTCTCGCTGCTCAACATGCTGAGATTCCCGGGATTCTTCCGCTTGCTGAAGGCCGGCCTCAGCAGTTTTCTTCTTCAGTGAAGCGTCCACTGCCTTCGCAGACGGTTTGGAGAGTTCCGGAATGGAAGGAATCAGCACTTCGAAAACCTCAACAGGCTCCGGGATGTTCTTGAGTTCGAGCGCACCGAGACTGAAGACCGACAACTCCATTTTATTCCGCACCTGGTTATAGGTATCGGACGAAATACAAATTCTGCTCGGATCTGTCAGTGCCTCGATTCGCGACGCAATATTTACTCCATCGCCATAAATATCATCTCCGCGGATGAGTACATCGCCAACGTGAATCCCTGTCCTAATTTCAATCTTATCAAATTCCGATTTCCCTCGGTTGAAGGCCCAGAATCTCTTCTGTGTTTCGATCGCACATTTCACGGCATTAACGGCACTCGAAAAATCTACCATGAAGGAATCACCGATGGATTTTACAACCTTTCCGTTAAACTTTGCCGTGAGAACCCTCATGATGGCATCGTGGGTTTTGAGGAGTTCGAATGCTGCCGCCTCATTCTTAGCCATTTTACCAGAAAAGCCCTTAATGTCCGTGAACATAATGGCGGCGAGTTTTCTGGCGTTAGATTCAGAAGCGTCCTGCATTGCGAAATGATCCGTCGAATATGAAATTATGCGTGGCTGAACTATTCAAAGATACTTGGGTTGGCTTCAAATGTCAACCTGAAATTCGAGGAATCTCATGGTATATCCGGCAGACATCGATGCGCCGCATTTCCCGGTACCAATGCCTTCACCTCACTTGAAATATATCCTATCCGGGGTTTCGTTACCCTTGCGCTTCACAATATCCTTAAAGCAAACGACACTCATGAGAATCGATTATCCGGTATCGTGTCGGGAGTTTGAGCACAGGCTCAGGAGCATGATTCAGACATAACGGTTCTTATATCCGGGCGCATTTCTTTTCGACGGAGCAGTATAGTGATCAACGCAGGGTGATTGAAAAGACATGCTTTTGAACTATTCAGCTGATCAGGTCAGAAGCACTTTTCATGGTGAGAACCAAACCAAATGTCAAGAGAAGAAATTTGTGGGCGCTGCGGGGATCGAACCTGCGACCTTACGCGTGTGAGGCGTACGCTCTGAACCAGCTGAGCTAAGCGCCCAAAAAACCAAAGAACCAATTTTTTACAAGGGGCATTGAACCAGTCCGTCCATCGCTTTTACGATGGACGAGATCTCGTCGCACAGACGTGCGACGGACTGAGCTAGGCGTCCATGGTATTTCTAACAACTGTACAAATATACGAACACTTCGTTCGGCTTGCAAGAATATTTCTCGCAGGGAACCCGCAGCTCTTCGAAGGATTTATTCACTTCCTTTTTTCAACAGACAGTCCGGACATTCACAGAGGTCTCTTAGAATTTGCCAGGGATATATACCTGTGGCATGTCCGTCTCCCCACGACATCTGAACTGCATAATGACCGACCTGCTGAACACCTGTCAGAGTGTACATTCCCGGAAGTTTTGGCTTTGGTTGCGGTAGATAGGTTTTAAGGAGGATCGTTTCTCCCTGGCAGCCGGCACAGGGGCAATGATCGCGTAATGTTCGTAAAGAGATTATGCTCGCATGTCCGTCGTCCCAGGTAATGGAGAGCTCGTCAGGTGATGTTAATTTGATCTGTGCAGCAATCATGGTAAACACTCTTCTCTCAACGAATAGGAAAGAAAAAAGGACAATCCTCGAGATTGTCCTTTTCGTGGACCGTACCGGGCTCGAACCGGTGACCTCCACAATGCCATTGTGGCGCTCTCCCATGCTGAGCTAACGGCCCATTCTCACCCCAAATATACCCAAGGATCAAAGCAAAGTCAACGAGAAATTCATTGCAGCGGGAACGAGTTTTGATTATGTTGATCATGAGATCACCGGAATCATAATTTTCTCAGAAAAAAAAACTTCGATGAATATTCGCACAAGAGCTGCCCGGATCGCTTCGGTTTTCCTTCCTCATTTTTTCTTTTGGTTTGCCTTCTTCGCCTTTTCATGTGCCGATGAGAACAATCAAACGTATACTTCGGATATTGTTTTCCCCGATAGTCTTATCAGCTTTACAAAGCATGTTGAACCGCTCTTCAGACAAACATGCGTCTCTTCGCAATGTCACGGCGGCAGCCAGCCGGCGGCAAATCTCACCCTCGAGTACGATGCGTGGCATTCCCTCATTGATTATCAGCCGAAGATCGTCATTCCTTCTCATGGCAGTACGAGCCCCCTCGTCATGTACCTTGACGGAAGGCTTTCCCCCCAGATGCCTTTTCGGAATAAGCCTTTAACGACGAACCAAATAGATGGTGTCAGGAAGTGGATTGATGAGGGGGCGCAGGCAAATTAGAGATCGCCGAGTTTTGAATTGCGTACATCTTTCCCCCAGTGCAGTTTTCTCCGCAGCACGTCATAGTAGCTCGTATTCTTGCGCTTCACGAGTTTCGTGGTCAACGCCGAGCGTTCGACAGTGATTTCCAGCGGAGTCCGTATTGATGTTTGAGGCTGACCATCAGCGGTCAAATGAATTTCTCCGGGTGCAGTCTGCACCTTGAGCGTAATTAAGGATTCCTCAGGAACAACAACGGTTCTCGCGGTCAGTGTGTGGGGGCAAATAGGACTGATGAGGATTGAATGATTGGTTGGCGTCACAATCGGACCGCCATTCGAAAGCACGTATGCTGTTGATCCGGTCGGTGTTGCAATGATCACGCCGTCACCGGTAAACATCGATAGGAACTCACCATTTACGAATGTCTGCACACTGAACATGCGCGAAGAACTCGTTTGATCAAGAACAATATCGTTGAGTGCGTACATCAAGCTCCGGGAATTGTTGATGCGGGCTTGCAGCATCATTCTATCTTCCACCCGGTAATCGCCTCGTAAAATTTCGGTAAGACATTCATCGAGCTCAGCGAGTGAGACTTCTGCGAGGAACCCTAATTTCCCCAGATTGATTCCGAGGATCGGTGTGCCATGACCGCTGACAAGACGCGTCATCCGAAGAATCGTTCCATCGCCACCAAGAGAAATAAGGATATCGCACGCTGTCGCTACTTTTTTTTCTGCTACAATATCCGAGCGCCGAAGCAGGCGTTTATCGATCTTTCCGCGCAACCCTTTGGCGAGCGATTCCGGCAGAATATATCGTACGTTTTCCTTTTTGAACCGGGTAACAAGCCGTTCTACGACCTGTGGCAGTTCCACCTTATCCAGGTTTCCGCATATTCCGAATGTCATGATGGTGCCTGTTCCTTCTGTTCATCTTTTTGCTCAACCTTCTGTTCATCTTTCTGGTCAACCTTTTGTTCCTTGGTTGATTCATCGACATAATTCAGCTTCAGCTCCTGCAAAATCCCTTTCAAAAAACGGGATTCATCATCCGAAAGATTTCCGCGCGTTTTTTCCTCGAGCATATCCAGTATGTCGATCGATAATTGCGCCTGTTGAAGGTCACGTTCTATCTTATCGGATATTGGATTTTTCAGTTTTCCCATCTGCTGCATGGCGGCTGCTTGAAACGTCATCACCAGACTGAACAAGAGAGATGCGTTCTTCTCTGCTGTATTCATACATGTCTCCTTTTGTGCTGTTTCCATAGTTCACGGAGTTTAACATATTTTAAAAATACTGCATGGGAGGAGATGATGCAAATGACAAAGCCATAGTACCCGTCCATCCAACCCCCTTTGAATGCATAATCGCGTATAAATCGAAAAATTGGAGAGACGAGCAGTCGTGTCATCGATGCTTTTCGCCCTTTTTCAAACATGACGCCGGCTGAGATTTCCGTGAAGTAATCAACTTGTTTAATATGGCCGGAAATGGAATAATAACTATAATGAAGGATATCCCCTTGTAGGTATCCGATATTCGCATCCGGAGCATTCATCGTGTAGCGATCGTGCGGATTGACTCCCGTCCATTTCCCTTGTTGTTTATGAAATAAACGAATCTTACGATCCGGATACCACCCTCCATGCCGTATCCACGCGCCGCAATAATTTGTCAGCCGGTTCATTTCATATCCATCACACCGCCAGTTTGACTTGATGGAAGCAATCGATGTTCTCAGTTCATTTGAAAGGGCCTCATCCGCATCAAGGGAAAGTACGTACGAATAAGCTGTCTGATCCACGGCATAATTCTTCTGCTCGATATGTCCTTCAAACTTGTGCTGAATAACTTCTGCGCCGAAAGATCGGCATATATCCGGTGTCCGATCTGTCGAGTACGAATCCACGACAACAATTTCATCAGCAATCCCTTTGACGGAGGTCAGACATCGCTCGATGTTGTGTTCTTCATTATAAGTAATAATGACGACGGACAGTTGGATCATGTCTTCAGTCCAGCTTCATTTCCAATGACCAGGTTGACCAATTTATTCGGTACAACAATTTTCTTGAGAATGCGTTTCCCCTCGATGTACCGTTTGATATTCGGATCTTCAAACGCCATCCGTTCCAGCTCGGCAGATGCTGTATTGAGCGCCACTGCGATTTTCGATCGAATCTTCCCATTGATCTGCAGAACTACTTCGACCGTCGACTCAATACATTTTGCTTCATCATACACCGGCCATGGTTCAAAGGCAAGCGAGGTCATATGTCCCAATTTTTCCCACAGCTCCTCGGCCAGATGCGGTGCAAACGGTGCCACCAGCTGGACAAATCCCTCAAGCTCTCTACGCGGGCGGACTTCCAGCTTCATCGTTTCATTGACGAAGATCATCATCTGAGAAATGGCCGTGTTAAAGTGGAGCGTTTCGATATCGTCACCGACTTTCTTCACGGTTTGATGATAGAGTCTTTCGAAGTCTTCCGTCGGTGCAACATCCTTGATGATTCGATCGAGCTCACCCTCCTCGTTTATGTAGAGGCGCCACACGCGATTCAGGAACCGGAAGACACCTTCCACGCCGCGCGTGCTCCATGGCTTCATTTCCTCCAGAGGACCCATGAACATTTCAAACAGGCGCATCGAATCGGCACCGTATTCCTTCACCACATCATCTGGATTGACGACATTACCCCGCGACTTCGACATCTTACGGGAATCTTCTCCAAGAATAATTCCCTGGTGCCTCAGCCGCATGAACGGCTCCTTCGTACTGACATAGCCGAGATCATTGAGCACCTTATGCCAGAAGCGGGCATACATCAAGTGCAGGACCGCGTGTTCTGAACCTCCGACGTATAGATCAATCGGCATCCAATATTTTTCTTTCTCCCGATTGCAGAAGATCGTCTCATTCTCCGGATCGATAAAGCGAAGATAATACCAGCACGATCCGGCCCATTGCGGCATGGTATTGGTTTCGCGGCGTCCCTTCAATCCGGTGTCCTTTTCGACAACATTTACCCATTCAGCGGCAAGAGCTAAAGGCGATTCGGTTGTTCCACTCGGCTGGAATTTTTCAAGACTCGGCAATTCCAGTGGCAATTCTTTTTCATCGATCGCCTTCATCGTTCCATCTTCCAGATAAAGAATCGGAATCGGTTCTCCCCAATACCGCTGGCGCGAAAAGAGCCAGTCCCGCAGTTTGTACTGCACAGCCGATTTGCCAATGCCCTTTTTTTCCAGCCACGCTGTGATAGTCTTCTTGGCTTCCGGAGTGGTAAGACCGTTCAGGGAAAGCTCGCCGTTCGCAGAGTTCATTCCAATGCCATCCTCCACAAAACATTCCGGCGCATCCGGACCGCCATCGACCACTTTAATAATCGGCAGATCATATTTTTTTGCGAACTCTATATCGCGGTCGTCATGACCCGGCACAGCCATAATAGCTCCGGTGCCGTAGCTCATGAGAACGTAGTCAGCAATCCAGATGGGAATATTTTCCCCGGTGACAGGATTTACTGCAAAGCCGCCGGTGAACACACCGGTTTTTTCCTTTTCTGTTCCTCTGTCCATTTCACTTTTCAGCGATGCCTTTTTCCTGTACCGGTGAATCTCCTCCCGCCTCTCCGGAGCGGCTATCATATCCACAAACGGATGCTCAGGAGCAAGCACCATATAGGTCGCGCCAAACAATGTATCCGGACGAGTTGTGAAGACGCGGAGCTGCTCAGTTTTCCCTTTCACAGCAAAAACAACATCCGCTCCCTCGGAACGGCCTATCCAGTTACGCTGCTGCTCCATGGTTGAGGCAGGCCAGTCCAATTCTTTTCCATCTTCGAGCAGCCGTTCTGTATACGCAGTAATTCGCATAATCCATTGACGCATAGGACGGCGCTCAACGGTATATCCTTTCTCATTCCATTCGGCGACTTCCTCGTTTGCCAGAACCGTTCCGAGAGCTTCACACCAATTCACTGGAATTTCTGCCACATACGCTAACCGGAACTGTGCAAGGAAGTCATGCTGTTCCTTCTTTGACTTCTTTTTCCAATCAGCTGACGAAAAGTGGTTCTCAACATTGAGACTCTTTGTTCCGCGGGCCTCTACTTCCTGCTCCAATGTTTCAATCGGGCGTGCTTTCTGTACTCGCGGATCGAACCATGAGTGATAGATTTTCAGAAAGATCCATTGCGTCCATTTGTAGTACTTCGGATCGGTCGTATTCACTTCCCGATCCCAATCATAGCTCAATCCAAGCATTTTGATCTGACGGCGGAAAGTATCGATGTTTCGTCCGGTCGTTACGCTCGGGTGGATATTGGTTTGCATGGCATAACGTTCTGCCGGAAGTCCGAAAGCATCCCATCCCATCGGATGTAAGACTGCAAATCCCTTTGTACGTTGGTACCGGCAAAGGATATCTGTGGCCGTATAACCTTCAGGATGACCGACGTGCAATCCTGAGCCAGAAGGATACGGGAACATATCGAGCACATAAAGCTTCGGTTTCTGCTCGTTGTCGTGAACACGAAATGTTTTATGGCGATCCCAGTATTCCTGCCACTTCTTTTCGATCGTTAAAAAAGCGTACTTCATTCTGAAAAGGATCCTTCAATAATTCACTCGCCATCGTTTCCAAGCCCGGTTGCTGTCTGCCGGTATATCCGACGCCGGAGGGTTGACAGAGAATCTGCTTACGAAATTCGCTTTGATAGCGTTCAATTTACGCAAAGTGCGGTCTATTATCAATGTGGAGAGAAAAGAAGTGAGAAATTATAATGCTTTGAGCACCAGCATCGTAATATCGTCGGATTGCGGTGCACCCTGTGTGTGATCTTGAAGCGCTTTCTGAACCTGCTGAATGATTTCATGTGCAGTGAGACGAACAGACTCCTTGAGTATGGCCTGTAGTTGCTCTTCTGTGAACTGCTCGCTATCCTGGTTCATTGCCTCGCTGATTCCATCAGTATACATTACCAGGATATCCCCCGGTGCTAGGGTCACCGACGCTTCGCCGTACGGTTTCGTCGTTTTAAAAATACCCAGGATCAGTCCCCCCTCTTCCAACTCTTCCATCGTTCCATCTTTTCTTAAAAGATATGGCGGATTATGTCCAGCATTGGAATAATGGAACTCCCGCTTCTGTGCATCCAGGAGTCCCCAGAAGAAGGTAATAAACCTATTCCCGCCCCGGGTGTTTGCACACGAAAGGTCGTTGATCTGAGCAGTAGTTTCTGAAACAGACGTACATAGCGGAGAAAGCGCACGCAATGCCGCCTGCACACTTGCCATGAGCAATGCTGCCGGCGTTCCCTTCCCGGAGACATCACCAATCGCCAGGATATAATCTCCCTTCTGGCGTGCAATGACATCATAATAATCACCGCCGACTTCCTTTGAAGGAATTGTCAGGGCTGCGATATCGAAATTGGGAATCGAGGGGAGTTTTTCGGGTAGAAGTCCCTGCTGGATCTCCCGCGCAATGTTGAGTTCGTCCTCCATCCGTTGTTTTTCGATCGCTTCCTTAAACAAATGAGCATTCTCGATGGAAATAATGGCAAGATTGCCGACCGAATATAAGAATTCAAGATCGGCTTGCGTGTAAGCACCGCCCCGCAACCGTTCCCCCAGCAAAATCATGCCCTTCGTCTTCTGTTGAATATGCATGGGCACAACTGCCGCAATTCCCATGGAGAGCAGCTGTGCTGCAGCCACGCGATAGGCTTTGAGTTTTAATAATTCGTGCGTTGTTGCGGACTTCTCCAGATCGCAAAGCTGCGGAAGGATTTGCTGCAGTTTGTCGCTTCGTTCCAGTCGGGAAGCGATAATGTCGAGCGTACCCTGGTTCCGCAGACAAATAGCATAACTTTTTACTCCGATTTGTCCCAGAAGAGCAAAGGTAAGCAATCGAATGACTTTCTTTTCATCCAATCCGATATTGAACTCTTTGCTGAGATCAAATAGTGTGTTGAGTTCTTGAATTTTTCTATCCAGACTTCTGTTTACTTCTTTCACCTGATCAATGATAAGCCCTTTTTCAATCGCAGTACCCGAAAGGTTAACCAAGGATTGAACCAGGCGCTTGTCTGAAGAAGAATAGGGGGAGTTCGACATCCGCTGACCCAGCGTAATATACCCGACAATCCGGCGCTGAGAAAGGATAGGAATCACCAGCGATTGATGATGAGAATTCAGGAAAGCTGACCAGAGAGCATTTCGCTGTGCTTGTTTGTCGACAGGCTGGACAGAGCGAAACGGGTGTTCTACTTCTATCGACCGCCCGACGATGGAATGATCGACCCCCTTAGCTGCAATCACTTGAAAAGTTTTTCCGTCACGCTTCAGGAAGACAATTCCCCGAGTCACCAGCATTTTTCCCATCAGGGTGCGGAGTACTGTGCTCAGGATAAAATCGAGCTCGAGCGAGGAATTTATGATCGTGCTGAATTCAAAAAGCGGGAGCAGATCAGAGGCGTGCTTCCTGTCCGCCGGTGTGTGAGAGCGGTCCGTTGCTATCTCCCTGCAATGGTTGTGGCATTGGCCCGGTACTTGATGAGCCGAACTTCGTTTCGCTGCCCGGGATGGAAATCGTACTCCACTTTATCCATCAGCCGCTTCATCAAATAGACGCCCAGTCCGCCGCGTCGGTGATGGCCGATGTGTTCCTTCAAATCCGGCGGGCGGAGCGTAGAAGGATCAAAGGTCCGTCCGTTGTCGTAGATACTAATCTCAAACGAACGGCTGCTTGGGAGAATTGCAATTTCAATCTCTTTATCGGTAGCGTACTGATAGGCATGCTTAATAATGTTGGTACATGCTTCATCGACCGCCAGAACAATATTCGCAACTTCTTCTTCAGAAAAGCCAAAGGTGCGTGCTGCTGCACCGACAAATTCTCGTACTCCGACAAGATTATCTGTTTTGCTGAGGATTCGTTTTGATATTTTCTTTTTACGCGTTTCCATCGATTTCTGTCGCTGATGCACGTACTACGAATTCATGATTTTTTTTTTACTGTCAAATCGCGACACAGCTTCTTGCTCATCCTTGTAAATTTCATAGAGGATAGGGAAGCCCAGGAGATCAAATACGTTGTACACTTTCGGCGTCATATTCGTCAGTTTGATATCTCCTTTGTTCTTTCGAACGTCTTCCACATACGCCATAAACACGCCAAGGCCGGCGCTGCTGATATACGAAAGATCGCGGCAATTGACGACGATGTTGTACTTCTTCTCCGTCATCAGCTTTTGAAAGGCATTCTCGAGGTCGGGTGCCGTGTGAGCATCAAGATACCCCTTGAGCTCAATAACGCTGACATCTTCACCGTCCCGTTGGTGGATTTTAAAATCAGTCATGGTGGTCTCCTTCTTGTCCTTCTTTCCGCATACCCTGTTGCATCTCCATCAGCTCCATCTGTTAAGAATTTCCTAACCACTTGATGATGATAAGCGTTACATCATCAGTATACGTTCCATCTCCGATAAAAGTTTGAACATCCTGCAAAATTCTCTCCTTCATATCGGCTGCGGAACACTCTCTGCATTCACCGGCGATCTGCATAAGCCGCTCATAGCCGTATTCTTCCATCTCAGCATTTCGCGCTTCAGTAATTCCATCGGTATAGAAGATACAACTATCGCCTTTGTTGAGCGCGATTCGACGCTCTTCTGTCGATTGTTCAAATTGGGGACCGCTTGTGAGTCCGAGACCAAGCCCCGTCGGTCTTATTAACTCTGCCGAATTGCGCGAAATCAAGATCGCCGGGCAATGACCTGCACGTGCCAACGTGAGCGTTGCCTTCTGAACATCCAATACACCGTAAATAGCACTAATAAACGCATTCTTTTCTAAACTTTCCATAAGAGTATCGTTTGCGCGCAGCAACAATTCCCGCGGTGTGGAGCAAAGCTTGCTGAGGGAAAGAACGATCCCCTTGACCTCTGCCATGTAAAACGCAGCCGAGACCCCTTTCCCTGAAACATCGGCAACAATAATTCCAATACGGTTATCCGGAAGCGTGATCACATCATAATAATCACCTCCTACTTCGTAGGAGGATTCCGAGGAAGCCGCAAATTCCACACATGGGAGATCGGGCAACCGCTGCGGAAGAAGCCGTTTCTGCATTCGCTGAGCGACCATCATTTCCTGATGCAGGCGTTCTCGCTCGATAGACTTGGCGATGAGGCGTGAATTTTCGATGGCGATACTGACATGATCTGCAAACGTGGTCATGACATCGATATCATCCTGGTCAAACGCGTTCTGGAGATCTTTGGTGGCATGAAGCACGCCAATAAGTTTTCCATGGGAGAGAAGAGGCACGGTCAGCAGGGATCCGCGGGTAAATCCTTTTTCCTTGAGATGTTTCGTCCTCCGGTCAGACCAGACATCTTCAATGAGGAGTACTTTCTGTGAATCCAGAAGATAACGCCGGAGATGTGTACCATCATCAGCGGCAAGGAGATCAATGTCGTGCTGGGAAATATTCTTTTTTGCAACCACCTCCACCGACATTTCGCCGGTACCGTCCTGTACCGAAAATAATTCCAACCAGACACTTCGCGCTCCGCATACTTCTGTTGTCATTTGTGTGACGGTATTGACCAGATCATTAAAATCGAAGACCTGAGTTACAAGCCGGCTGAGGTTGTGCAGGGAATTCAATTCGGACTGCTTACGCTCAAAGACCTCGGCCGTCGGCAAGTGAAACAGTGTGCTGATAAACGTGACACCAAAATAAATTGTTCCGAAGATGGTGTTCAACTGGATGAATGCATGAAGCGGCCGGCTGTAGACACTGAGCGAATTATTGCTTCCGGATCGCTGTGCAAGAAAGATATCGAGGATCACGAGAGCGATAAAGAGCAGCACAGAATAAATAATCGAATACACCTTTTCACGTTTCGAAAGATAGACAATCCAGTTCTGCCTGAACGAATTCACTACAATGAGGAGAACCGTCAGCGAAAAGAGGATCGATGTCAACACCCCCCCTTCCCATCGGAGGAAGGTCAACTCGGTCGCGCACGTAGCAAAGAGAAGAATCAGATAGGCAAGGTAATAACGCCGGGTCGTTTTTCTGCGTTTAAACAGAACAAGATCGTGGATCACAAAAAGAAGATACATCGAAACGACACCGAGAGTCGCTGCTGTCAGGGTTGAAGCGAACATGATGAGCGCGGACTGATGGATGCTTAACGAGACCGGTGTGGGGGACGCGGCCGGCTGAAGGAATGATCCGACTGCAACCACGAACAGACTGAAGACCGCAGTAAAGAACACACGACCGATTTCTTTGGGAGCGTTCCGAACCGCCGCCTTTCTGTAATTCTCGATGAGGAGACCAATCAACGTAAATGAGATAACCACAAAGAGCTCGCGTATAAGCGTCAGACTGGCCACTTCAAACTCCACCGCTGCCCGTACAACATCATAGGCAAAAACAATCGGCAGCAAAATTGCCGGAATTGTCAACAGCGCTATGCGTCTCATTCTCGACACAAGATACCTTTAGATGTACTGAGGATGCTGAATCGTACGAGGTCTGTCACTACACATACTCTCTTTACTTCGAGAAATCCGCGAAAAAGTTGCAAACCAAGCAGCATCGATGACGAATGAACTACCTGGAGCGGAAAAAAAGGATTCCTGAAGGAAATCGGGCATAGAGTGATAGAAGGCAGAACATGATCTTTCCCGATATTAGAGGGGGATAACAAGAAAGCCGCTAACGATTTCCGAGTGATATGCACAGAAAACATGGGCGGCCCTTCTTGGCGATGAACACGACGTTAGGAACTATATTCCGCAATAAACCGATCAATATCGCGGGCGTACGAGGAAGTAGGGAATTCCTTTTTTAAAACCTGCAGAAGTTCCACGGCTTTCTCTTTCTTTCCGGCCGCTGCGTAGTTTGTGGCAGACCGCTGCAAATTTTCCGGTGCCTGCACGATCGACATATTTTTCGATGCCGCTTTTTCAAAATAGGAAGCTGCTTTTGTATAATCACCCTGACTTTCATAACAGGCAGCCATCCCCGCAAATGCCGATGCAGTAATCATCTTATCCTTGACACTCACGCCATCATAGTATTCGAGTGCTTTATCATACTTTTTCATTGCGAAATACGAATCCGCCAGATACAATTTTGCGATCTGACCAGCAGGCGTGCTGCCATGCTCATCGACAATGGCCTGAAGACCCTGTGTGCCTTCCTGGGGAACTCCATTGACCGCCAATTCATATCTCCCCTCATCATAATACGGCGTCACCTTGGCAAGCATCGTCGTCGCCTTTTCATTGGCATCCGTTCGATTTTTGGTCCAGAGGAAACCGACAGCAATAACCGCAACGACACCAAACACGATGTACGAAAGAAGTTTCTGGTTTTCGTCGATCCACCTCCGTGTCCCGAAATACATCGTGACGAGTTTATCTTCTTTGATTTCTCTTCGTGATACTTTTTTCTGTGGTTTCAGCATAGTGGCCCTTCATTCAATGAATACATGTGTAATTTGTGCGCCCGAGGCGATTCGAACGCCTGGCCTACAGCTCCGGAGGCTGTCGCTCTATCCAGCTGAGCTACGGGCGCGGTGATTTCAGTTGAGCTCGCTGCAAAACATCAAAATTTCATTCTGTAATTAATGTAGAGAAGTTTTTGAAGAGATTCAAATGCTTCGTCTGGAGGTCCGAGCTAGCGTACTTCTTTCATACATTCCGGACCTTCGTTGCGTGAGTTGTTAACAAATTTCGATACCGGATAAACGGTCATTTCTGAAGCCGGATATGGGACAAGCAGTTCCTTCAACTTCCCCGTATCCTTATTCTCTCGATCGAGCCATTCATCGAAATCTTTCTGATGCAATATCACGGGCATGCGGGTATGAATGTCAGACATCAGTTTGTTTGGTTCGGTCGTGATAATCGTGAAGCTTGGCAACTCCTCCCCTTTTTCATTCTTCCAGACAGAGAAGAGTCCTGCAAACATGAACGGTTTCTCATCCTTCATCGTGATGCACATCGGTTGTTTCTCTCTTGCCGTAATTTTCTTCCACTCATAAAACGCATCTGCCGGTATCAGGCAGCGACTGGATTTGAAATACGGTGCAAAGAGCTTGCTTTGATCTACAGTTTCAGATTTCGCGTTGAAGGTTGTAGCGTTGATCTTGCCGTCTTTAGACCAGTGAGGGATCAGCCACCATTGCATTTTTTCAGCAGTAAGTTCACCATGGCGCATTGCAACGATAGGCATTTTTTGCATCGGAGAGGCGTTGTATCGAGGCAAGTCGTTGAAGACATCCTGCATGCTACCCAGATGGAGTTTTGCAAAACTCTGAAGAACCATTTTTCCATTGATGAGGACGTATCGGCCGCACATAGAATATTCTCCGAAATATAAAATGTCCCCGGCGTACTACCATACGCCGAGGACGATTGAGGCATATCAGTGCCGTCATGTTGGTGGGAACGGCACAGAACAATATTAGAGAATGTCTATATAAATGTCAAATTTGATGGATTATGCTTTACGATCAACGACTGTTCCGGCAGGAAACGCGAAATGTACACCATCCTGCTTATAGGTATGATAGGGACGAATTTCTGTGCGTGGACTGGAAAAAGGCTGTTCAAAAATATTTTCATCCGGCTGGTTCGAAAGATGTCCGCCTTGAGGAGCATATTGCCTGGGAGATTCCTCTATCACTTGCCACGTTGTATCGATTCGCATTGATGCACCTCGCAAATACCAGGCCGATATTGGAAAATTTTGAATATTCCACAAGTCCATAATAAACTACATGTGATAATTTAATAATAGCATAGAAACAAAATTCATAAAAAAAGACGAGTAATTTTGAATATTCTTCGATTCTTTAAGATCCCCGTGGAACTGTTTTTCAAATGGATCCATTCATTGGCAGGACCTGCAAGATCAACTTTTAGCCTCGTTCAGGAAGGGTATCACTTGAGCAATGACATCCTCCGGATTGATCGCCAACATGCATTCAAAGGTTTTAATAGGACAGGTTTTTCCTCCATGAGTTGTACAGGGACGACATGTGAGCCCCTTGACCTCTATAATGCTATCCCGCGGTCCTCGAGGTGCAAACCCAAACTCCGGAACCGTTGCCCCAAAAATAGCGATGACGGGAGTCCGGACGGCTGCTGCAAGGTGCAGCGGCGCACTGTCATTGGAAAGCAACACCTTGCAGCGGCGTATCAATTCGGCAGATCGGAGCAAGGAAAGCCTTCCGGCAGTATTCCTTACGTTGGTTTTGTGAGTCAGAGAGATGATCTCTTTGCATAACGCATGATCTTCATTCCCGCCTATAAGCAGGAGAGCGTCGCATGCATCTGAAAGCTGAGAACAGACCGTTGCAAATTTTTCAACGGGCCAACGCTTGGTATTCCATATCGTCCCCGGAGCCACCGCCACAATGCAGGAATTCTCATCCAGGTGAAACTCTTTCAGCATCGAGTCGATAACATCGCAATCTTCCCTGGAAGGATAAAGAGACGGAAGGAGATCCTTCCCTTTCGGAAGTTTAAATGAGTTCAAGAGGGATAGGTTTCGATCAATCTCATGGAGTGCTGGTTCATAACGAACGGTCCGTGTGAACAACCTTCGACCGGCACTTCGGTCAAACCCAATGCTCACGGTTGGTTTCAGCATCCACGTCAGCAGCGCACTTCGCAGCGAGCGATGTGGAACGATAACGGCATCATAGTTCGCAGTTCTCAACTGCGTAAGAATTCTCCAAAAGCCCTTGAACCCTTTATCTTTCCTGCGTTTATCAAACGTGATGATGTTCGAGATCGCCGGATGATGTGAGAATACCTCTGCGGTCCGTGGAACAACCACGACATCAAGCAAGGAATTCGGAAAGTTCTTTTTCAACGTCTGCAGGAGCGGAAGTGTCAGAATAGCATCACCGATAAAAGCCGTCTGAATGACAAGAATATTTCTGAAAGGCTCTCCCACTATGCTGTCTCCACCCGATCCGGTACATGCTTCCAGCGTTTATGCATCCACATCCATTGTTCCGGATTTTTCCGGATTACATCTTCTGTTGCTTTCACCTGACGCCGGGTTAATTCGAGAATATTTTCATCTGACACACCTTGGAGATCATCACTGGGAACGTGCACGAGATGCATGCTATAATCTCCACTTTCCTGGCGTACTGCGCAGGCCAAGATAATTGGCGCGCCGGTCTTGAGAGAAAACACTGCCGGTCCCTGGAACGTCGGTACCTCGCGTCCGAAGAACTCTACCATGACGCTTTCTTTTGCTGCTGCCTGATCGGCAGCCAATGCAACGATTCCCTTTTGCTGCAGCGTTCGAAGGATCTCCCGCACACTGATACCCATCGGAATAATTTTTAATCCGAGCATTTCCCGCCAGTGATTTATTTGATTATCGACCAGCATATTGGACTGTGTCTTCGCGATGGTACAGACGGTAGTGCCAGACAGGACCGAAATGGCCTGAATTGCAAGTTCCCAACTGCCAAAATGTGCTGTGAGAAGTATAATCCCTTTGTCCTTCCCTCGAAGCCGTTCCAGTGCTTCAGGGTTCTCGATATGCACTCTGTTCCTGATTGTTTCTTTCGTGAAGTTGGGAAACCAAAGCAGCTCCAGGAAGGTCGTGCAGACACTTTGGAATGAACGGAAAGCAATTTGTTCTCTCCTTGATTCTTCCATTTCCGGAAAAGCATTGCGAAGATTCCGTAGAGCTACATGTTTGCGCGATGTGAGCAGCGGATATGACAATCGTGCGACAACAGACCCGGCGTGATGAAGAATCTTCAACGGCAGCAGGCGAACCACAAAGCCAAGCCCCTGAAAGAAGATATATTCGAGAATATGCCTCGGCCGCTTCGACATAGATCCTCACTTCACCTGAATTAAGGTAGACAGAGTATGCTTCCTTGGCCGCGACATCTCATTCCCCCATCACTTTCACGATGAGACGCTTCCTGCGCTGACCGTCAAACTCAGCATAATAGATCTGCTGCCAGGGACCGAAATCGAGTTTACCCTCTGTGACAGGGACGATCACTTCATGATGGATGAGAAGGCTCTTCAGATGGGCGTCACCGTTGGTTTCACCGGTCCGATGATGACGATAGTTTGGGTCAAAAGGGGCGAGTTTCTCCAGCCACTCATCAATATCCTGGATCAGCCCTGATTCGGCGTCGTTGATATAAACACCGGCGGTAATGTGCATTGCCGAGACGAGAATCATCCCTTCCTTGATCCCGCTCTTGGCAAGGATTTGCTCTACATCAGACGTAATGTTGATGTATTCGCGGTGCTTCCTGGTATTGAACCAGAGGTGTTCGGTGTAAAATTTCATGGTTGTTCCTTTTCAACTCCCGGTACGAACATCCGATAGCCGAACGGCTCCAGCGGAACATTCAGCAAGGAGTCTTCCGCATGAAGGACAGTTGACGAAAGTTCATCTTTCCAGACGCTTGAAAAACCTGCCGGCATTGTCAGATGAACTTCCTTTTTCTCCCGAGCGATGCTGATGATCGCAAGAACGGAGTCTGGTCCGCTTGAGCGCAGAAATGTGAATACCTTTTTGTTCTCTGAATTCGTAAGAGCCGTATAGGAGCCGGAACGGAGCGACGGATGAGCACTCCGCTGTGCTCCCAGCCTTTCATGCAGCCGTCTCATTTCCGATCCCATCGTCCAATCTATATCAGTCTTATTGAAAAGATCTAATCGTTTCCTGCTGCCAATTTCCTCGCCGTTATAGAGTATTGGCACACCCGGAAAAGTAAACATCAAAACCGCTGCGGCCTGAGCGCCTGCCGGTGAAAATCTCTCAGCTGCCGGATCTTCTTCCATTGTTTTCTCCGGGGTTGTGATGAAGTTCAGATGGAGAGATCCCCGGGGAAATTGAGATCGTTCTACGTTCAAGGAATCGTTTATTGATGAAACGGAGAGACGATCATTTGTAATCGCTGCGAGTGCGTTATACACGATCCATGAATCACTGAGATCGAACGCAGTAAGATGATATTCAGGAAGAGCACCCTCGGAGATCATCACCACCGTTTTGATCTTGTCTAATTCTCTGCGTGCAACTTCCCAAAAATCCGTCGGGACCAGGTCCGCCCTGCTGCACCGGAAGCCGTCAACCCCGATATTCTTCACCCAATATTTCATTACCGCGATCATGTACTTCCTCGGTTCATGCTGACCGTAATCGATTTTGGCGACATCAATCCAATCCGGATGCGGGGAAACGATGGCTCCTTCCTCATTATGAACGAACCATTCTGGATTTTCCATCAACAGTTGACTATCCCACGCCGCGTGATCCGCAACGAAGTCGATGATGATTTTCATCCCATGTTTGTGCGTGGTCTTCACGAGTGATTGAAAATCGTCCAGCGTGCCAAATTCAGGATTGACTGCCAGGAAATCCTTCACTGCATATGGACTTCCCAGCTTTCCCCGCCGATTCAGCTCCCCGATGGGATGGATGGGCATGAGAGAAACGATGGTGACGCCAAGTCTTTTTAATTCCGGAATTTTTGATTCAAGCGCTTTAAACGTGCCCTCGTTCGAAAAGGAAGGGAGGTAGACCTGATAGATAACAGCCTCTTGCACCCACACTGCACTCGGACGTGCGTCTTGCTCAGCGTACTTCTTTTTTGCGCATCCGTTATACAGGAGAGAACAACAGAACAACGCAGTACAGATTACCGCACCCAAGAATCTCTTGTTCACAGGGCTCCTTTTTTCAGGAATCCAATCATATCGTCCCAAATTTATCAAGCAAAATCATCCTGCCTGTATCAGTTTTTTCGACTTTGATTTTTCGACTTAGAGAAGGGAATTCTTCTCCTGGATTCCAGCTTCCTTCCGCGCCGCTGTTCGTATATTTATACTCGATTTCTGCACCAACCGGCAATTGAACTTCCACCGACCAGATACTGTCGTCTGCCACGATGTCTCCATGTGTGCCGTCATTATAGAGGCGAACGATATTGGGGATCCAATTCCCGAGGACTTCATGGTTCCCGACAATATAGATGGATTTCCTGACATACATTCCGCGTGCATCGCACTGGAAAATAACGGTTACGATATCTTCCCTGCTCTGTACCATCGTCCCTTGCGAAGGCTGTTCGATGATTGCAAGAGAAACATTTGTTATCGGTGCAAATTCTCTCTGGGGCATCTTGCCGCCGGCAAGCTTGGCAAACTTATAAATATTCTTCAAGTGTGTGATATATGCGAGATCGAAGGGCCTCTCTCCCGCAGGAGCATTCTGATCCGTTCCATACCACCAGAACCAATCTGACCCTTCTGCAGCGTAGAGTGATTCCCACGCACGATAGGCATACCATGCTTTGGTCTTTTCCTTGGCAGGCGCTTTCTTGGGTTCCGGCTGGGCGAGTCCGGAGGATTCCATATCCTTCCGTGCTAAAAGAAGATATTCCCAAGCCCGATTTTCCTCGTCGTGACCGATCCACGTATCATAATTCGCATTGATCCATGAACCGGGCCAGAGCCATTCGACTTTTGGCAGAGCGCCGACCGGATGAGCCGGAATATTTCGGTATTGATTTCCATTGATATATTCGGTCACCGTCGTTGTGATGACCTGGCGAGTTTCGTGCAGCTTTGTCAGTTTTCGGTAGAGCGCATTCTGGAATGTTTTGCCGTCGTTATCGTACTGATACCACTCCCAGGCGTTCTCTCCATCAAGAATGACGGTCAGTAATCGATCCGGTTCATTCTCATGTGGCACATAACGCAAGACACCCCGGATAAAATCATCTGCCGCATGTTCACCCTGATAGCTCTTGTACACGAATCCGATTTTATCAGAGAGTTCTGTCTCCCTGAAGACAACAACGATAGCATCCTTCGCAGCAGATTTTTGTTCCGGATACGCTGCATAAGGATAAAAACAAGGCTGTCCCCCCGGTTTTGATCGTTCTAAGATCTTTTGATCCGTCGCCAGCCATTTAATTCCCTGGTGGGCAAACACCGGTATAATATCGTGAGCCACTGACCCTTCAGCGGGCCACATGCCTGTCGGCTTCATTCCGAAAGTCTTTTTATACGTATAGACTGCTTTCGCGACCTGAACTTCTGCATCTTTGGGGTAATGAAATCGCGACGGCATAACATCGTTCGGCTGGCAAAGCTTCGCCAGGTCCGAATCATAAATCAACGGAAGAATGGGATGGTAATACGGAGTGGTCAGAACTTCAATCTGGCCTTTATACGTATTGGGATGATACATCAATTTCTTATGGATGGGGATGATTGCCGCCAGGACTTTAAACGTTTCAGCGATAATACGGTTGCACTCTTCTTCCGTAATCCGTTTTTTCAGTATGTAGGTTCCATCCGAATTTTTCTGGATGAGATCAGTGAGATCTATCGCTGCACCGGAGGCGAGTTTATGCGGATGCTCGAAAAAATCCGGATCAAACTGCGAAAGATAGAACCAATATTTTATTTCGCGGAGTTCCTGCTCGTTAAGGCCTTCTTTTCCAACCTGGGTATATCGTTCTTTCAGGCGCTTGTATTCAGGAAATCGCGCAATAACAATGTCACTGACGCCAAAGGCATTCCAGACATTTGTCAGAAGGAATTTCAGGTCCTGTTCATGGAACTGGCTTGTCGGTTTGAGGGCAAGATCGATCCAGGGATCGGTTCTACCGCCATTTTTCTCAAAATATTTCTTTGCGTCAACGCTGTTCTTCTTCACATTCACAAAGGGAGCCAGACGATCCACATAATACGTCTGCAATTGCAGGAGCAGCGATGAAGTCAGGTTCACGGTGAAATGAATATCCGGATACTTCTCCAGTATGGCAGCCATATCATAGTAATCCTTGGTGCCGTGGGTACGCACCCATGGACCCTGCAGCTGGTCTGTTTCAGGATCAAGATATAATGGCTGGTGCTGATGCCAAATAATATTGAGATAAAGAGTTTTTCCGGTTTTTGGATATTCATCGTCCATTGCTTGTCCTTTCCTGATTTCAGTTCCCCAGACGCATCAGATCATGCAGTTCACCAAAAGCCTTCATGAGGACAGATTACAGAGACAAAAAAGGCGTCGAGACTCGATATCCCGACGCCTTGAAAGTGTATGCTGAGAAAGCAGCCTATTTCTTCAACACTGCTTCTTTTGCTGCCTTTGCTACTCTGAACTTCAAAACCGTCTTTGCAGGAATATTGATCTGTTCGCCAGTTGCTGGATTGCGTCCAATACGGGCTTTTCGATCGACTAATACTAATTTGCCAATGCCCGGCAGAGTAAATGAATTCTTGGCTTCACGATACGCCAAACCAGCAATCTCTTCCAATATGCCTACTGCATCTTTTTTCTTCAACTCATACTTGCTTGCAAGATGAGCTGCAATCTGGCTTTTGGTCATTGCTTTTCCCATAAGAGTCCCTTTGTTAGTGGTGAATTATTTATTTGTTTTATGAACTACCATTTTGGCCAAGCGAGGATGCATGCCCGCCTTTCCGTTCTCAAATAGATGTTGTCGAAATATATGCTCTTTTTCATTCAAATGTCAATAGAAAAATTCATTTTCATCAATGTTTTCAGTAGTTTCATAAACAGCTGCCGAGGTCAAAAAAACCTTGAATGCTTCCATCCCGGATAGGATCGTATGTTCAGAGACAAATGGTGAAGTATAATTCTTTCATGGTCTCGCAAGTGTACTCCTAAAGAATGTCAAATCATTGTTTTGAAACTAAAAAGTCAATTTTTCTCCACGTACGGGTTTTAGCCCATCATTCAAGATGGTCTTTTTTCCCGAGGAGAGAATAATCTTGCTTCGAGGGACATTATGCATTAAATTATATAAAAGATTTACATGGGGTCGTAGCTTCCCGTCTCGCTTTGCTCGACGGAACAGGCAGTCCCGCCAGAAAACGACGGGATGTCGTGAAACAGAAAAGCGTTTCACTCCACTTGGTTAGATTTACATATTGGGGTCGTAGCTCAGCCCCGCTAAAAAGAAGCGGGACTTATCATTAGTTTTCTTTGTTATTCCTTCGGGGTCGTAGCTCAGCTTGGTTAGAGCGTCTGCCTGTCACGCAGAAGGTCGAGGGTTCGAGTCCCTTCGGCCCCGCTTCGAAAACACACAGCCTTAGCGTTCTTAGCTAAGGTTGATCTGTTTTCAGCCCGTCTGCCCGCTTCGCGACACTTATTCAAAGGTTTTCGGCTCCTAAGAAATTTGGGCATTTTCATTAGCCCCTCCTCCCTACGCTTTTAAGCCAGAGTCAAGATTGACATTTCCTCCGGAAAATCCTAATTTTACTCATTCACACATTGACCCCGGCTGTCCTCACCAGAGGATTCCTACTAGTGGGCATTACAATTTGATAAAACTAGGAAGGCTCTGTTGGCGAAAGCTGGTGGAGGCATCTCTGTTTTTGCTCTACCATTGAGTTCTGAAAGTCTTTTTACTCTTGAATGTTTAGGCTTAAATCTCAGCAGCATTATTGTGCGGAGTCGATGCCCAAGCGAGCAAAATATTCTGGAATAATTTGCAGCTACCAGACACAGAGAACATCACGCTCTTTGCGTCTCCCCTTTCTCCTCTGCTTGTTGTATTTATTCCTGATCGCCCTGCACGCTGACGCAAGCACACTACGCCGAGTTCCGCAGAAGTATAAGACGATTCAATCCGCGATTGATGCTGCAAGGACTGGCGATACGATTCTCGTCGATGAGGGATTGTACTATGAAAACCTCCACCTCTACAAGAATATCATCTTGGCAAGCCGCTTCATAGTGGATTTCAATAATGCGCACATCGCTCGCACGATGATCGATGGAAGCAGAGCGCAGGATAAGCGGATCGCATCGACGATCTTTATCAACGGACCGACCGACACGACCTGCGTTGTGCTCGGTCTTACGATTCGTGGAGGCACTGGTTCGCACATCCACATTCCGTACGCGCAAGTCGGATTTCAAGACTGGATCTCAGGAGGCGGAATTTTGGTTGTGGATGCCGGAGCTCGCATCACGCACAACATCGTAACGAAGAATTCTGTTGGCACGGTAGGGTCTATCGACTGCACTGGTGGGGCTGGAATCGAATGCATTTATGTGCGGAACACATTGGCTCATCTTCCCTATGTGATCGTTGAACAGAACATTGTGACTGAGAACATCGCTACTGGTCGCTGGGTCGAGTCGTGTGGAATCGACATCGCCCAACATGGCATCGCACGCCAAAACGTCATCACATACAACCGAAGCGTCGCTCGCGCCAGGGCGCCGAGTGGCGGACTGGGACTCTTCCTTAAACAAGGATACGATGTCGTTGCCGACGGTAACTTTATTTGTCACAATGTCTGTGGAATCGGCGCCGGTGTGCTGGTTGGATCCAATCCACCGCATCAGGGAAACGCCATCCTTGTGAACAACATCATCGCCGATAATGAAGCCTTCGAAGTCGGAGGCGGCATCCATGTCGCAGAGAATTCAACGGCCATTCTCATCAACAATACTATCGTTGGAAATCGAGCAGGGGTAAATGGCAGTGGACTCAATGTTGCCTCCGGGGGATCGGCGACAATCATCAATAACATCTTCTGGAACAACGAACCTCATGCGCTGTCGTCTCACACGAATATCAGGGCGATCAACAATCTGATCGGCGGAGGATTCCCGGGAAACCAGATGTTGAATGCCGATCCGTTGTTCCTTCCCGGTGACTCAATCTATCGCTTGTCTTCCTCAAGTCCAGCCATTGGGGTCGGAACCTCGAACGTCATTATCGCCGGAAAAACCATCGATGCACCTCTCACCGATTTCACGAGAGTCTCACGTCCATCACCCGGAATGAGCAATCCCGATCTCGGAGCGATGGAATCGTCTCTTGGATCGAATGAACGCACAGCCGATATTCTCGACGATTGGGCGGATGAGACGGGGGCCCGTCTCAAATTGACGCTCTTCCTCAAACAGACAACCTCGCCTCAGTTCAGTAGAGACAGTCTGCAGATTGTCCACGCCGGACTGATGACGGCACGTGCGGTGGCAAATGACTCAAACGAATATGTTATTACCGCAGAAGGGCCTGTTCCAGAATTCACACTCCCGCCTGGAAAGAATGTTCTCGAGGTTGAATTGATCGCCCGCGGGCGTAGTGAATCAAGGCATCTCTACAGTATCCTGCGCATTGAAGGGCTGGATCCGGTGTATAGTAGTATGACCAGTACGCGCGAACACATATATAGGCGATACGCCGATATTCCGCCCGGTCTCTACACTTTGGTGTTCTATGCCGGCGACGAGGTTGGATTAATCGATGCCATCAACAAAAGATCGATCCGGATCATCGTACAACCGTTTTGGTATCAACGCTGGTGGGCCTATGTGCTTCTGACGGCAATAGTGAGCGGGTTTGTTCTTTTCTTTTCACGGATGAGGATCAGGCAGCTTCGGAAGGAGAAGAAACTCCAGCAGCAATTCACCAAGCAGCAGCTGGAGACGCAGGAAGCCGAGCGAAAGCGTCTGGCGTCGGAACTACATGATGGGCTTGGACAAGATTTGCTTGTCGTCAACAACGAGCTGCATCAGTTCATGAAAGACCAAGCTTATTCACGAGAAGATATTCATCATGTCTCTCAACTCGTACAGGAATCGATCGAAGCGGTTCGCGAAATATCCTCCAATCTTCATCCGCACCATATCGAACGGCTCGGTTTCTGTGCCGCTGTTGAAGCGATGGTTGAAAAGTTATCACACTCGACCTCAATCAAAATTCATTGTACGTGCAGCGGTGTGGATAACGTTATAGCGAAGGAAGCCAGAATACACGTCTTCCGGATCATTCAGGAATCACTGACGAATATCGTGAAGCATTCGTCCGCCACTGAAGCCTGTCTGACAATTTCCAAGAAGGAAGATTTCATCGAAGTCACGATCGATGATAATGGGAAGGGCTTCGATACCGCACGATTTTCCCTCCCTGCTTCCAGCCACGACCGACATGATCGGGTATGCGGATTTGGCATTACGAGCATGAATGAGCGTGCACGAATTGTGGGTGGAATTTTATCGATTGAGTCGGCTCAAAATCACGGAACGAAGATTTCTCTAGGCCTGCCTGTTTCGAAAGGATAAGTATGGATTCCAAACTCCGGATTCTCATTGCCGACGATCATCCAATTTTCCGCGAAGGACTGGTCAAAACGATAGAGCGGCATGATTCCTTTTCGATTGTGGGACAGGCGGTGAACGGAGCAGAGGCGCTCGAAAAGATACGAAACCTTCATCCCGATATTGCAATCCTCGATGTTGAAATGCCGGCGATGAACGGCATCGATGTCGCACGCACCGTCTATAGAGAAGCACTCCCCACCGACCTCATCTTTCTTACAATGTATAAAGATCCTGCCTACTTTAATGCGGCTCTGGACCTTGGTGTACGCGGATATCTGCTTAAGGACTCCATGATTGGCGAACTTGTGCAATGCCTGAACGTGGTATCTGAAGGGGAATATTATATCACCCCTTCTATTTCGAACATGCTGGTTGAACGGCAGAAGAAGAAAGCGGCACTCCTTCATACAGTTCCGGCTTTGAGCCACTTAACACCTGCCGAACGTTCCATCCTGAAGCTGCTTGCCGATAATCTCACGAGTAAGGAGATTGCAGACAAACTTTTCGTCAGCACACGGACAGTGGAAAACCATCGCCTCCGTATCTGCCAGAAACTGGAGATCAAAGGACATAACAAACTCTTACAGTTTGCACTAGAGAATAAATCGGCGCTGTAAGGTAACCTCTATGGAGCTATAGACGTTTTGACATTTCCACAGTTATTAATAGTAGGCCTATTAGAGACATAATAGCACAGAGTCCTAAGTTAGCCTGTATTAGATTCCGTCTTACCCGCTTGCACGTTCCACGCTTCTGCGGGCAGGCAATCCGACGGAATGACAAATCCAAGTTCCCCCTTTTCCTCCCATTTTCCTCTTTCTCCCTTCCTTCATTTTCCTTTTTACCTTTTACTTTTCTCCTCTCATAATTGAGTACTTCTACTCAAGGCAAAATGAGTAGTTGTCTCTCTTGATGTTTTCCCCTCTGACAGGTAGTTTGCCCCTGACTTTTTTCCTCAGGTTCTTATGACATTTCTGATTGCAGACGATAATGCCCGTATGCGTGAATCGGTCATACGATTCCTCTCGAGAAATATTCCTAATCATCACACGTTTTATGAAGCGGCAGAAGGCAGCAAGGCAGTAAAGCTGTACGATCAGCACTCTCCAGACTGGGTCCTCATGGATATCGAGATGGAGCCGATGGATGGACTGACAGCATTGAAAGATATCCGAGTTTCACATCCGGGGGCAAAGATTATCATACTGACGTCATACGACGATATTCGGTATCGGAAGAAAGCACAGGAAGCCGGCGCGCTGGCCTATGTCCTGAAGACACATATTGACGAACTTGAGTCTCTTATATTTTCTAAAAGTAATTGAACGGGAACCGATCCATAGACATTCGACATACCTGATGGTCTCATCTCACTATTCATACACATCAGTATTAGTAGGAGACATTATGAAACACATATTCTGCATCTCATTGGTGTTCATCCTGTTCTCATCCTTCAGTTCGTCCCAAAGCATCATTCGCGTTCCGCAGGACTACACCACGATCCAGGGGGCAATCAATGCGGCAGTTAACGGCGATACGGTGTTGGTGGATGCAGGAACGTATATCGAGAATATCCGTTACAACGGTCGTAAGATTACAGTCGCGTCCCACTACCTCCTCGCGGGTGACACGTCGCTGATCTCTGCGACAATTATAGACGGAAGTACTCCGACGCATCCCGATTCGGGGTCTGTTGTGCGGTTCGATGCAGGGACAGATTCGACCTCGGCGCTCATCGGGTTTACGATACGAGGAGGTAAAGGGATAAAGCTTACGAATCCCGGGGACGGCTGGGTATGGTATGTGGGGGGTGGTGTCAGCATAACCGGTACTGGCGCCCGCATCGTGCACAATAGGATTGTCGATAATGTTGTTTCGGGAAAGCAACACGTTAGAAGCGGAGCGATCTCCGCATGGAATTCGGCTTCAACAAATGAGAATGCAGCGACGATCATCGTTGAACACAACGTCATCGAACACAACAGGATCGACGGGACCTTTGCCGAGGCAGGAGCAATGGGAATCGGTATGAGCGGACGATTGGTGGGAAATGTGATTGTTGACAATGAGGCCAATGGAACAACATCCTTCGCCGGTGCCCTCAGTATCTGGGGAAACGCTGAAATCCAGATTGTCAACAACATTATCGCGCGCAACAACGGAGGAAATGAAGATGGCGCTATGTGGATCTATAACTACTCTGGACGGTATCCGGATATCACTCTTGTGAACAATACGATCGTCTACAACCGGGCGAAGTTCACGTGTCGCGGCATCGACTTTACGGGCTCCACGATCAGGATGATGAATAACATCATCTGGAATCCCGGACCGTTCGAAGAAGTCTTCGGATACACCGAAGGCGCATCGAGCAACCTCATACGGAGCGGGTACTTCGGGACGAATAACATCTCGGCGGATCCGTCGTTCGCCGACATGAACACCTATGAACTCGCCGATAACAGCCCATGTCTCGGCGCCGGTAGTAAGTCGCTGATGTTGAGTGGAAGGATAGTGACGGCACCCGAAACAGATATCGACGGCAATCTCCGACCCACACCTGCCGGGTCGGCTCCTGATCTTGGCTCGCGCGAATCCGGTGTAACGGGCGGATCCCCTGCTGCTGGACAGCCGCACTATGTGAAAAGATCGATGCGCTTTGGCGGAGTTGATCGGTGGTACTACCTCTATCTTCCGACGGCATATGACGGGGTCAAGAAGCTCCCCGTGGTGTATTTCATGCACGGAAGCGGCGGTTCTCCATCGGCATTGATGCTGTTCGGATTTTCCACCCTCGCTGACTCGCTCGGGTTCGTCTTGGTCTCCCCAAAGTCTCTGGATGTCGGATGGGATAATCCCTTGGACGTCAACTTCTTGTCCACACTCATCGATACGATCAATTCACAATACGCCGTTAATCCTACCCGGGTCTTCCTGACAGGGTACTCCAGCGGCGGCATCATGTCATTTCGGATGGCCGCGCTCTCGTCCCGAAGGATCGCCGGCATCGGACCGGTCGTTGGAGCCATCCCCTACGACATTGGGGGCGGTCGGCCTCCGCGAGAGGTACCGCTCATCTACTTTGCGGCCACCAATGACCAAAGCGTTTTATGGAACGGTACGGGGGCGTTGATGAGCGCTCCCGTCTCCGTCGCGACGTGGCTTGGATTCAACGGATGTTCAGCGGATGCTGATACCGTCAATCTGCCGGACATTGATCCGACCGATGGCGTGACCACAACGCGGATTTCTTACAAATGCGGTACACCGATACGCTGGTATATTCTCAATAATGGCGAACATGGATGGCCTGGGCCGTATCTCATGGCAAGCTATATGTCACGGGATATCAACGCAACGCTCGAAATTCTGAAGTTCTTCGCCTACGTCGATTCTACCACAGCCGGAGGGATCGATTTCAGCCAGTCATCAATTGATTTCGGAAACGTTATTCTCTCTACGGCTGATACAGCCGAGTTTGTCATCACCAATGCGAACCGAATACCAGTGAGCATTACATCGGTCCAGCCTCAGCGTTCTGAATATTCGGTCGTTTGTACCCCTACCCTCCCCGCATTGATCAGTTCGGGCGAGGCGTTGAAGGTGCGAGTTGCCTTCCATCCAGTAATGGCTGGTATGGTGTACGACTCTCTCCAGGTCCTCAGCGACGACAGCGCGAGCAAATGCGTTTTGATTCCCCTGCGGGGCAGAGGGCTCGAATCTGTGGTTCATGCCGCAGAGGGAGTGTTGTACGCAGTACAGGGGGGCATTGCCCAGAGCGGATTGTATACCATCACACTGCCGTCGCTGCAGACCACTCACCTCGGAGATCTCGGAAACTGGACGATACGGACCGCCGTCATACATCCATCGTTGCATGAAATTTATGCCGTAGGAATGTGGCAAGGTTCGACCAGTCTTTTCCGTATCAGTGCAGATTCTGGGGCAGCCGTTCGTATACGCTCAATTCCGATTTCCAATGTGGAAGGCATTACGTTTGGCAGAGGAGATACACTGTATGGGGTAGCAAGTGACGGGGGCCTCTTCCGAATTGACCCAGGAACCGGGGTAGTAACAACTATCGGAGAGAAGAACGGCTTCGCCTACTCGGCGCTTGCTTTTAGTCATACGACTGGACAATTGTGGGCCGCGGCCGGGCACCCGAAAGACTCGCTGTATCTCCTGAATCCGACAACAGGCACGGCTACGCGGAAAGCCAAGCTGCCGTTCGACTCTCCGACTCTCTCACTGGCGTTTGATAATTCGGGAACGCTGTATGGATTGCTCGACAATGGTTCTGGTGAAAACTATCTTGTCACGATTGATACATCCTCCGGAGAGGCGTCCGTTGTAGGTACATCATCGATCGTGCCGGGAAGCATGAGGGCGATCGCAATATACGGAACAACAGTAAATGTGGAGGCTGAGACTCAATTGCCGACATCGTATTCGTTAGAGCAAAACTATCCCAATCCGTTTAATCCAGTGACGAATGTAGAATTTAGAATAAAGAATGAGGGAAAGGTAAAGCTCGCCGTATATGATCTTCTCGGCCGCGAAGTAGCGGTGCTGGTGAATGAACGGAAACCGGTGGGGAGATACGAGGTGACGTGGGATGCTTCGCGAATGGCGAGCGGAATATATTGTTATAGGTTGATGACCGGGAGTTTTGTTGGTGTGAAGAAAATGATTTTGCTGAAATGACAACCTCGATTATCAAGAGAATGTTTGTTTTGCTATAACCATAATAAAAAAGGTATGTAGGAGGATATATGAAAAAAACATTGATACTGCTTGTACTATGTTCCTTGTCACTTCATAGCCAATGGAAAAACTCAAGGATACAAGGGGCACCTCCGGTGAATACACTTGTTGCTGCGAAGTCGTCATCAGGCGTTTTAAAAATCTATGCAGGCACACATATGGGTATGTATTGTTCGTCAGATTCAGGTACAACGTGGGTAGCCTCTTCATCCGGCTTAACCTCCGTTTGTGTTTTTTCTCTCATGGCGTTTGACTCGGTTCTGTTTGCAGGAACATGGGGACATGGTTTTTACAAATCAGTCGATGAAGCTCAACACTGGATCTCTGCTAATAGTCCTACAACGCAAAATCTCACAGTGAGATGTCTCAAATCTATGGGGAAAGTCATTTTCGCCGGGACTAATCCCGATGGCATTTTTCGGTCAACAAGCGGAGGATCCGATTGGATGCAGGTGAACACTGGGTTGACGAATAAGACAGTCACAGCATTGGCAATGAACAACTCTAAGATCATTGCCGGTACAAGTGGAGGAATTTTTGTCTCCGCCGATTCGGGCGCACATTGGATACCGGCAAGTTCCGGGACAACAAAAAGTATTCAAGCCCTCACTTCGGATGGTATATTTGACTTTGCAAGCACGGTTACAGAAATTTACCGTTCAACGGATCAAGGTGATCATTGGACGCTTGCCGGTTCCGGAATCTCCAGTTACCCTATCACGGCATTTGTCGCATTGGTTGACAACAACGGATCCAGATATTTATATGCCTCCTCATTTAAGGGGAGAATATTTCAGTCAACAGATGATGGCATCAATTGGTCGCAAGTAGCAGATCTTCAAGACACCCTCATGACACTTGATACATATAAACTTCAAGTATTTGCCGGTTCGCAGAGCGGTACAGTGTGGCAAACAAATGTTACCCAGATTGGAACAGATGTCCACTACGCTTCATCGGAACTTCCAATTCAATTTCGACTATTTCAGAACTATCCCAATCCGTTTAATCCAGTGACGAATGTAGAATTTAGAATGAAGAATGAGGGAAAGGTAAAGCTCGCCGTATATGACCTCCTCGGTCGCGAAGTGGCGGTGCTGGTGAATGAACGGAAACCGGCGGGAAGATACGAGGTGACGTGGGATGCTTCGCGGTTTTCTAGCGGCGCTTATTTCTGCACACTCCAGGCGGGAGCGTTCCGGGAAACGCGGCGGATGATCTTGATGAAATAAACCTTCTACGCTTTTTGTCGATTAATAAAGGATTACCTAATATGAAACATCTATTCTGCATCTCATTGGCTTTCATCCTGTTCTCATCCTTTAGTTTGTCCCAAAGCATCATTCGCGTACCGCAGGATTATGGGAATATCCAAATGGCGATCAACGCTGCTGCAAACGGCGACGTTGTCCTTGTCTCCGAAGGGACGTATATGGTCAATCTCCGGGTGAACAAAAAGATCACTCTTGCAAGCTTGTACTATCAGGACGGAGATACATCACATATCTCAAAGACGATTCTGAATGGAAGCACACCATCGCATGCTGACAGCGGCTCGGTTGTCACGTTCGGCCCCGGGACGGATTCCACCTCGACGATCATCGGATTCACGATCACGGGAGGAAAGGGGAACAAGCATCTCTCCTACGATACTGATCCACCTGGACCTTTCATGGCTGGCGGAGGCATCGATATCTCCTGGGGAGGCGCATCCATCCTCCACAACATCATTCGTAACAACAGTGTCACATCGAACGCCGACAGCACAGACGGCGGAGGCATTAGTGCCGTCACATGGAACGTCACAGAACCGAATATCTATGTTATTATCGAGGACAACACGATCTCCCACAATTCCACAACGTCCCCGGGTGTCTCCATGGGTGGCGGCCTACATTTTTGGGGAACGAGCGGTCGAATTGCAAGGAATCGAATCACCAATAACACAGCAAGCTACAATGCTGGGGTCATGGCGTGCGCTGCCGCGAAATGGGGAATAGACACAGTCATCATTGAAGGCAACCTGATCCAGGGAAATGTTGCGTCCGTCAATATTGCCGGCCTCGGTGTGGATGGAGATGGAAATGTCTCCTACATCAGGAACAATGTCGTACTCGACAACGTGGCAATGGGAGCAATCGGAGGCATTGCCGTTGGGGACAATTCGTATGCAATTGTGGAAGGAAATTACATAGCGAGGAATGCGGGGGGCAATCCTGGAGGCATCTACTTCTGGACAACGAACAGGAACAGCATCGCCCGGAACAATATCGTCGTGAACAATTATGGCCATGGGATCAGGGCGCTGTACAGCACCTCTGCGATGCTGGTCAATAACACGATCGTTGGCAACACAGGATACGGCATCAGCGCTGGTTCTCCCGCGACCATTCGAGGAATGAACAACATTGTCTGGAACAACGGTGGGGGATCGATTTCCGGGAATGTGTACCTGTCGTACAGTCTTGTGTCGGGAGGATTTGCCGGGACAGGAAATATCAATGCGGATCCAATGTTTATCGCCGGAGATACGTTGTATCGACTTCAGACGACGAGCCCCTGCATCAATGCTGGAGTCCAAAGCGCATTGGTTGGAGGCCTCACACTTACCGCACCATCGAACGATTTTCTCAATACACCTCGTCCAAGAGCAACCGGAACAAAACCTGATATCGGTGCAGTAGAAAATGACCATCCTACTATTGTCCAGAATGTTACGCGTCTTGATACAATATATACTCCCGCCGGATATGTGGACGGTGTATTTACTGCTTCGATATTTATTCCGCCACAATCAATAGCAAGGGGGATTGGAATTGTTCTAGGACATGGACTAGATGATACTCCGCTCGACGGTTTAGGAGTCTGGTGTGATACCCTCGCTGCACACGGATATGTTGCAATGACAATAAGTTTTCTTGAATTGGATGAAACAAAATATCCTGTTCCTGTGCGAGCATTTAAGACCGGCGTAGAGTTCCTTCGCCGGAATGCCAAACGATTCGGCATTACAACAAATAGAATAGCTGGATTGGGGATTTCGCAAGGTGCAATTATATGGGGGGAAACAATCATATGGGATAATGACGACAAGTTTTTTGGAACCGATAGTTCTATTGACGACCACATAAATTCCGTGATTCTTTTATATGGCATATATGACAATTATAAATATCTTCTTTCATGGGAGAATAATATCTTCACGAACTATTTTTCATTAAATCCGGATTTACGTGGGACCAAAGGACAATGTTTATCCAATGTTGAAAATATTTCAACCCCCGTTTTACTAATACATGCTTCTAGCGATCCGACTTGTAATATCGCTCATTCACGCATGCTTCGAGATAGTCTCACGATATACAATAAACAGTATCGATACATCGAAGTGAATTCCAACCTTCATGTTTTTGATGTTGTGTATGGCAATCCAAAAAGCACATCATTCACAACACTCGGTTTATCAATAAAAGATAGTGTGTTGCAATTTCTTGACCAGTCAATGCTGACTCCGGTCCGAACTGATGATTGTAATACAAATCCAATATACTTGGCATTATCTCAAAATTATCCCAACCCCTTCAATCCGACGACAGCTATGAGTTATGAGTTACCTGTCGCGAGTTCTGTTAAGCTGGTGGTCTATGATCTTCTCGGTCACGAGGTAGCGGTGCTGGTGAATGAAAAGAAGCCGGCTGGGAGATACTCGGTGACGTGGGATGCTTCGCGGTTTTCGAGCGGTGTGTATTTCTATCGTTTGCAGTGTGGACAATATGTCGAGACAAAAAAATTATCACTGCTGAAGTAATATTTGATTCTGTGAAGGTCTCATTATCAACCAATAATTAAGGAGGTTTTATGAAGCTATGTATAGCTCTGCTGCTCCTGCTATCAACATTTCTGCATGCCCAATGGCAATACTCAAAAATACCCAATACCCCTCCTGTCGAAGCACTTGTTTGTACAAAGACCTCTTCGAGTAGTATGAAAATATTCGCTGGCACCGCGCTGGGTATATATTGTACGCTCGATACAGGCAAGACATGGATTAACTCATCGCAAGGTTTGTCCACCCGGGTTCGGGCCCTTACAGTGTCAGATTCAGTGCTTATTGCGGGCACATTTTCAGGGGGATTCTATAAATCCATCGATGAAGGGCTGCAATGGACCGCTTGCAATACAGTAGCAACACAGAATTTGTGGATCTCTTGCTTTACTTCACTAGGAAATACCGTTTTCGCAGGGACATCTCAGGGAATATTTCGATCGACTACTGGCGGATCTGATTGGATGCAAATGAACACCGGATTGACAAATCTGACCGTTCGGTCGCTGTGCCTGCATGGAACAAAGGTGATTGCAGGTACGAATGCAGGTGTTTTTCTTTCTGCCGATTTAGGTGCGCATTGGATTCCCGCAAGTTCTGGTATGTCGAATAAGAGCATTGCAGCCCTTCTGTCTACGGAAGAATTTGATTTCGCAAGCACAAGTTCTGGAGTTTACCGTTCTACAGATCAAGGAGATAATTGGAATCTGGCTACAACTGGAATCACGAATCTGCCGGTTGTCACGTTTGCTTCCGTAGTTGGTGCCGACCAAACAAGACATTTGTATGCCGGCACGTTCAAAGGAGTGATCTTTCAATCTACCGACTATGGTTCAAATTGGATTCAGGTTGCAGATCTTGCTGACACTCTCGAGGCGATGGTGTCATCCGAAACATTTTTATTTGCCGGAGCCCAAAGTGGAACTGTATGGAGAGCAGTTGCATCCCAAACAAGTAACTTCATTGATTCCCAGCGCAAAATAATTCCAGAAGATTTCCAATTGACCCAAAACTTCCCCAACCCCTTCAATCCATCCACAACAATTAGCTATCAGCTATCAGCTGAAAGCCGAGTGCTGATTGCCGTCTATGATCTCCTCGGCTGCGAAGTGGCGGTTCTGGTGAGTGAACGGAAACCGGCTGGGAGATACGAGGTGACGTGGGATGCTTCGCATTTTTCCAGTGGAGTGTATTTCTACAAACTCACTGCCGGCAGTTTCGTTGAGACACGCAGGATGATGCTCTTGAAGTGACGGATCATACAAAGTGAGGGTGGGCATTCGGTGCAAGCAGGGAATGTCCGTCCCAGTATTTCATCATGAAACGGAGGAATAAAAGAATTCGTTGAGTCCACATTCACCTTGTGTATTCCGGAATGCTCAAAGGAATTTGTGTATTTTCAATTTTCTCCTTCCTGTGCTGTTAAATCAGAGTAAATATTGACATTCCCTCTGGAAAATCCTAAGTTTATGCAATAACATATTGACCTCAAATGTCCTCGTTTGAGGACTCCTCTATGCTGAAAATACTATTGGCGAAAACCATGGAAATACAATTGAAGGAAGTTAGTACCTTGCGTGAATTGAAACAATTTGTTTCGTTTCAATACACTCTTTACGAAGGGAACCGGTACTGGGTGCCTCCGCTTCGTGCCGAGGAACTATTCACTTTGAGAAAAGATAAAAATCCTGCGTTCGATTTCTGTGAAGCCAAATATTGGCTCGCTCTCAAGAACAAAAAGATCGTTGGTAGAATCGGGGGGATCATCAACAGAAAATACAATGAGAAGTGGAATGTGAAAGCTGTTCGATTCGGATGGTTTGACTTTCTTGACGAGAAAGAAGTCTCCTCAGCACTTCTAGATGCTGTTGAAAAATGGGGAAAATTAAAAGGCATGACCCGTATTCATGGCCCTTTGGGCTTCACAGACATGGACGGGGAGGGAACGCTTATCGAAGGCTTTGAAGAAGTGAGTACGTTGGGGGCCATTTTCAATTATCCTTACTACGCCTCACACATTGAATCCGCAGGGTATTCGAAGGACTGCGACTGGGTTGAGTTCGAAGTCACGATGCACCCGGAGGTTGTGGATAAAATAGGAAGGGTAGCTGCAATTGCTCTAGAGAGATACAACCTCAGCGTCCTAAGAGTCAAAAAAGCGAAAGACATGCTTCCGTACGCAAGAGAGGTCTTCTCTGTGCTTAATGCCGCATACAAAGGTCTTTATGGATTTGTTGAATTATCAGACAGGCAGATCGACATGTACGTAAAGCAATATTTCGGCTATATCATTCCGGAGTACGTGCCGGTTGTCCTGGATTCGAATCATAAAATTGTCGCATTTGGAATCGCCATGCCTTCCTTGTCTGAAGCGTTTCAAAAATGCAATGGCAGCTTGTTCCCTTTTGGATTTATCCATGTGTTAAGAGCATTGAAGCACAACAGAAAGGTAGATCTTTACCTGACAGCAGTTCGTCCCGATATGCAAAACAAGGGCGTAAACGCGATCCTCATGCACGAAACAAATAAGGTGTTCGTAAAGAACAAGATTGAAAAAGTAGAGACGAATAGGGAATTGGAGGAAAACTTAAAAGTCCAGGCCCAATGGAGATTCTTTGAACACCGGCAGCATAAAAGAAGAAGATGTTACAAGAAGGATTTGGATATTCTCTCATGACGAATCAGACAACTTCCAGATTGTTGTTGGATCTTTGTTTAGTTCCTAGATTACCGCTCGACCAGATTCGCTGGTTTTTCAGATTTTTCCTTCTAGAGTGAAATTGAGACGGTGAGAAAACGAATGACCCTTTAAAATCGATATGCGACACCAAGTCCTCCGGGGTAAGGATATAATATAAACGATTGAGTTTCACTTTCTTCGACATTGAAACCGGCATAACCAGCCCCCACCACTTTTCCAATTGAATATCCGATGAGTCCTCCGGCCACTACATCAGATAGCCAATGGATGTTTGTCGACACTCCCAATCCGACAATCGTTGCACAGGCGAGCGACGAATATTTCACGGTGTTATCATCAGGATAGAGTTCTATCAGTGTCATAGCCATAGCAAACGCATTCATGGCGTGCCCGCTTGGCCAGCCATTGAACGCTCCGCGGTTCAGAATTCCAAATTCGAAATCATTGCTGAAATCCGTATTGCCGCGTTCCTCTTCACGATGAGGAGGCGGTCTCCGTCCTGTTAACCCCTTGATCGTTGATGATACGATACCGGCGAGTAGTGCGGCCTGACCAAGACCGAGTCCTGTTATTTGAAGCTTTCGATCGTTATGAGATCGTCCGTAGAGATATACCCAGAGCGGTCCAACAAACGGTGCAATGCCTCCAGCAACAACTGAGACGTAGCCCACGGTCGATATCCCTTTTTCATTGGCATACTTGTTCCACTCCCAATCCGTACCGCTCTTTACAAGGCCATAGCTTAACGCAACAGCGAAAAGATTGTTCAGACCGTTGTTGTACGTGAAAGAACCCATGAGATGATTGTCGATATGATAGAAGAGCGTAGAGAAAGGTACTGCTGCTGAGGTATCGGATGGATTCTGCGCCGCTGCAAAGCCCGAAAAGAGCACCATGAACAGAATCAGCACAAGCGTTAAAGAGATTTTCATCCCGTAGTTCTCCATGCCTAAAAACGTAGGAGATGGAACCGCAAATAAAAGTAGGAAAAACATAAATCTTTTGCACCTTTTATTTGTGTTTAGGAATTCACTCTCCTGCCGGCACGGAATCCTTCTTTTACGCTATGACCATAGAAATTTCTTCAGACCTCGCGCTTTTCCTTTGTTTCTTTATTGAATATTCCTTATTAAATATTCGTAAACAATTCCATTATGTAAGGACCTATCCAGAAAGGAAGAACGTGGCGACAATTAAGATTGTACTCAATCCTATCGCAGGAATGGGTTCGGCAATAAATAAAATCCCATCGATTAAATCCTTGATGGAAAAATACCATCTTCATTTTGAAATGGTTCTCACCGAACGAGTGGGGCACGCCATGGAAATTGCTGAACAGACAGGTCCGGCTGACTACCCGATCATTATCGCAGCCGGTGGAGACGGAACGTGCAACGAAGTTCTTAACGGTTTGATGAAGGCAAAAACGGCAGGACGTGCCATCCCCGCGATGGGAGCATTCCCCATCGGACGTGGAAATGATTTTTCCTATGGAATGGGACTCCCTGGAAATCTTGAAGAGAATGTGAAGATTCTATCCATCGGATTCAGAAAATATATGGACGTAGGAAAAATTACCGGCGGTCTGTATCTTGAAGGCAGGTACTTCGGAAATGGCATCGGCGTCGGTTTTTCCACAATTGTAGGATTCGAAGCTGCAAAAATGAAACGTATCCATGGTTTTGCCACCTATATTATTGGTGCCTTGAAGACACTGTTTCTCTACTATCATGCTCCCCGTCTCACCATGGAACTCGATCATCAGACGTTGAATCAAAAGACCATCGAGACCTCGATCATGATCGGCCGGCGGTTTGGAGGCGCTTTTTTTATGGCTCCGGAGTCGATCAATGACGATGGACTTTTTGATTTGTGTATCGCAAATAATCCCCCACGGCGAGAGATGCTGAAGCTCATGGCAAAATATTTGAAGGGTACACAAAAAGAAAGCGTATATATCTCTACTAGACGTGCAAGAAAAGTCACTCTCTCGGCATTAGAAGGCACGCTGGCTATCCACGCCGACGGGGAAACGATTTGTGAAAACGGAAAGCATGTGGTTGTAGAATGTTTTCCCCGCCAGATTGAAATTATCTGTCGTCAGGATCCAGCCACCCCGTGAACGATTCCCATCTATCCTCTTCCGGCTTCGATTTTTTCGATGTGGATCACACGGTGATTCGTGGATCGACAAGCGTACAGTTTCTGGTCACCGGAATCCGGCTCGGGCTGATTTCCAGCCGGATCATCCTTTCCGTCCCGCAGTTCTACTGGCAATACTACATCAGCAAGATGGATTTTAGAAAAGCACAGCAAAGCCTTCAAGGATTCAAAAACATCCGGGAAGAAGATATTTCCAGGATCAGTGCGATAAATTTTCAGAAGAAGATTCGAAAAATGATTATCCCCGGAGTTGAACAGATTATCCGGAAACTCATTTCGTCAGGAAGAAGCGTTATCTTCATCACATCCTCTTTTCATCATGTCGTTCAGCCGCTGGCCGAATATTTAGGTGTCAGGCATGCACTCGCCAATTCTCTTGTCTATGAGGATGGGATTTCAACAGGAGCATTTCAAGAGCCATTTCTTTTCGGAGAGGAGAAGAAGCATCAGGCTCTTTCCTTTCTAAACGAGCACAACATTTCACCGAAAGCGTGTTCCTTCTATACCGACAGCATCCACGATCTTGCTCTTCTCGAAGCAGTCGGAAAACCTGTTGCTGTGAATCCCGACAGGAAGCTCAGAAAAGCAGCACAGGACAGGGGATGGCAAATTCTGACGTTAAATTCCTGATCGACCGTGCTTCTGGTCAAAGAAGATCGCTGCACCTTGCGGCATCAGGACTTTCGCAAAAAGTGTTCTTTCAGCAGAACTTCTCCACTTCCTCTTTCGCTGTACGACCCCCAAGGATTCTAACATTTTCTGCAACTTCTTGTTATATTCTATTGTTAGACAAAATGAATATGCTGAATTCAATGAGGAAGTGCAACGATCTTTTTGAAGACTTCCTTTAGTGTTAAGTAATGTAATATTTTTCTTGGTGTATTGTTAAGTTTACGTTCTAAGCGTTTTACATCAGCTGTAGAGACAAGGTCGAAGTTTGTTTTCTTCGGGAACGTTCTGCGAATGATTCCGATCGTATTCTCGACAGTTCCTTTCTCCCAACTGTGAAAAGGCTGACAAAAATACGAACGTGTTCCAAGTGTTGTGTTCACGATCACGTGCTCGACATTCTCTTGACCATTGTCATATGTAATCGTTCGGCGAAGATGTTTCTTATATCGACTCAGGGACCGGTTCAATGTTATCCGAACCTGTTTTGCTGTTCGCCGTTTCAGTCTGGCGAGCTTTGTATATCGTGATTTACGTTCTACTGTTGCCAGCAGCGCAGCTTTGCTCGTTCGTGCGATGACAGTATCGGTTTCCCAGTGTCCGGCTTGTTTTCTGTTCTGTACCACTTCCGGACGCTCTAGAATCGATTTTCGCTCAGGAATATGCAGCATTCGATGAGTTTTGCGTTGTCCTCGTCGATTCCGGATCCTGTGAGCCCTGGGAAGCGCCGGAACAAAGTTTTCTTGACGCCGAACATCTGGGTCGTATATGAATCTGTAGATACTTTCAACACAGATGCTATGTTGTGGATACTTGACTCGCAGTCGTCCTGCGATCTGTTCGGGTGTCCACTCCATCCGCAGATGTCGTTTGACATAGTTGCGAATAATTGCATTCTTTAACCGAGGACGTTGACCGGCTTGTATCTTTCGTTCCTTGGCTTTGTTGTGAGCACGACAGGCTCCATAAACTCTTCGGATTGGAGCTTTATTCCTGGATATTTCCCGGGATATCG
>Ga0268280_1000084_pt1 | contig 93037 bp, 117 predicted proteins | sample saktaG_9_FD_190139 | JGI IMG/M metagenome (GOLD analysis project Ga0268280, IMG submission 190139) | Saline water microbial communities from Sakinaw Lake, British Columbia, Canada - sak_2011_5_24_40m | ecosystem: Environmental > Aquatic > Non-marine Saline and Alkaline > Saline ...
GTTCGAGGCATTGCGGGACATGCGGGAGTCTATGACGCTATCTTTTTTATTGCCGCAGTATGGGCATCTCATTTAAAATTTATTATTTACTTTCGCCACGCCGAAATCATCCATGCCGACGCAGGTATCCTTATTCACGTAGAGCCCGCCCTCTTTAAGCTCGGCACCATGACATCCGGCTAGCATTATGCAGATGACTATTACGATAAGTATCCTCATCTTACTGTGCGAACTTTTATCTTCGCCTCTTTCAGGATCTCGCGGGCCATCTTGTCCGGATAAGTGCCTTTTATGACGATCTCTTTGATGCCGGCGTTGATGACCATCTTGGCGCAGATTATGCAGGGCTGCGTCGTGGAATAGAGTATCGCGTCTTTTAAACTCGTGCCATGGAGCGCGGCCTGCAGAAAAGCGTTCTGTTCGGCGTGCAGGCCCCTGCAGAGCTCATGCCTCTCGCCCGATGGAACTTTAAGCTTCTCGCGTACGCATCCGGCCTCGCTGCAATGAGCGATCCTTGAGGGAGCGCCGTTATATCCGGTCGCGAGCATCCTCTTGTCTTTTACGAGCACCGCTCCCACTCTGCGTCTTAAACAGGTAGAGCGCCTGGATACAAGATCGGCTATACCAAGAAAGTATTCATCCCATGTGGGCCTGGTCTCCTTGATCACTTTTCCATCCTCCTGATAAGCGCTTTATAAAGAGGGAAGGCTTTTACGAGTGCCGTGACCTCTCTTCTCACCTTTAGTATATTCTTTTCATTATTCGGATCGGTCAGCGCCTTATCTATAAGCTCGGCTATCCTCTTCATCGCGGGTTCCTTCATGCCGCGCGTAGTGACGGCCGGTGTGCCGATGCGGATGCCGCTGGCGACAAAAGGAGATTGCTTATCGTACGGTATGAGGTTCTTATTGACCGTTATGCCGGTCCTGTCCAAAACGGTGGCCGCCTCTTTTCCCGTAATATTTTTGCTTGTCAGGTCGACTAAGAAGAGGTGCGTATCGGTCCCGCCGGCGACTATCCTATACCCAAGTTTCGCCATTTCAGAGGAGAGCGTTTTGGAATTTTTAAGTATCTGCGATTGATATTTTTTGAATCCCGGCTCGAGAGCCTCTTTAAAGCATACGGCTTTCGCGGCTATGACATGCATCAATGGCCCGCCCTGTAACCCTGGGAATATCTGGCTGTCTATCTTTTTAGCGAACTCTTTCCTGCACAAAATCAAGCCGCCCCTGGGACCTCTTAATGTCTTATGAGTGGTGGATGTCACAAATTCCGCGTACTCCATGGGATTCTGATGCAACCCCGCCGCCACGAGCCCCGCTATGTGCGCTATATCCACAAATATAAAAGCGCCTACTGAGTCTGCTATCTCTCTGAATTTTTTGAAGTCTATCGACCTTGGGTACGCCGAAGCCCCTACGAGTATCATCTTTGGCATACTCTCTTTTGCGAGCTCCGATATCTCGTCATAGTCGAGAGTCTCGGTCTTGCGGTTAACGCCGTACGGTGCCATCTTAAAGAATCTTCCCGAAAAATTATGAGGATGACCGTGCGAGAGATGTCCGCCGCAGGCTAAGTCCATAGCCATGACGGTGTCTCCGGGCTTCAGCATTGAAAAGTATATCGCCATATTAGCCTGCGTGCCCGAGTGAGGCTGAACATTCACGTGCTCTGCGCCAAAGAGCTTTTTTGCTCTCTCTATCGCCAGGCTCTCGACGTCGTCTACGAATTCACATCCGTTATACCATCTAGCCTCGGGGTAACCTTCGGCGTATTTGTTGGTAAGGACAGAGCCCTGAGCCTCGAGGACAGCCTCGCTCACGAAATTCTCGCTGGCTATCAATTCTATGTTATCGTTCTCGCGCTTAGTTTCATTCAGGATAGCGTTATATATCTCACGATCCTGCTTCTTTAAAATGCTCATCTATTATTCCCCTTCAATTTTGATTCTATCTCTTTTATCTGCTTGACGCGTCTTTCATGACGGTCGCCCAGCGGTTCTGTGGCAAGCCATACTTTCAGCATGCCTTGAGCCTGTTCAAAATCGGAATAACTGGCGGCAAAGACTATGACATTGCAGTTATTATGCCCCCTTGCGGACCTTGCCATCTCTTTGTCATAACAGGCCGCTGCCCTTACCCCGTGCACTTTATTTGCTATTATCGCCATGCCAACGCCCGTCTTGCATATCAATACGCCCCTGTCGGCTTTGCCGTCTCCGACGGCTTTAGCCACATCGAATCCGATTAGCGGATAGTCGCAGGACTCTTTTGAATGCGTACCCAGGTCGTCCACATTATATTTTTTCGCTTTAAGATACTCGACGAGCTTCTTCTTAAGCTCGTATCCGCCGTGATCGCTTCCTATCGCTATATTCATCCCGCACTTTCTCCTATTCTCCCGCACCTTTAAGAAAGTGCGGGATTCACACCTATAAATTATAGATCGAGCGCAATCCTATTAACCTCTCTCTTTATCTCACCGAGAGTGTATTCATAGACCTCCATAGGCTTGCCTATAGGGTCGGATATATCCAGGTCCTCGCAGGCGCTTGAATCGTCACTGCGGCCATACTGTTTTAAGATATGCGTCTTGGGCGCGGCCTCTGGAACGCGTTTTATTATGTCATCCATATGATGAGCTGCCATGACAAGTATGAGATCTGCAGACATTATAATTTCGTCAGTAAGAGCCTTGGACCGGAACCCCGAGACATCGATACCTTCGCGCTCCATAACTTCTATCGTTTCCCGCGTTGGACGAAATCCATCTATGGCGCTCACCCCGGCAGAAATTACATTCACATCAATTTTGCCGAGCCCCTTGAGAGCATCTCTCATAAGGCCTTCAGCCATTATAGACCTGCAGCTGTTCCCCGTGCAAACAAAAAGGATCTTCTTTATCTTACCCATTCACTGCTTTCGATAGCTCTTCTTCTTTGATGGCGCCTGCTCTTATTATCTTGAAGGGGTCCATCGTAAGATCCAATACTGTGGACTCAATCCCGACCTCAGTCCTGCCGCCGTCGATGACCATATCGATCTTGCTTTCGAGATCCGCCATGGCTTCATCCGCCGTGACAGGCGCCGGTTTACCGCTTAAATTCGCGCTTGGGGCTACAACAGGAACGCCGGATGCCCTTATGAGTTCAAGAGCGATCTTATTCGCTGGCATCCTGAATCCTGTCTTCTCGCCCTTACGCGACTTTAAAATTATTGTGAGAGGCCCAGGCCAGAATTTGGCTATTAATTTTTCTGCCGTGCCGGTTATCTCACAGCCCATATCCCTGATCATCTTTAGATCTGATATATGCACCGTGAACGGCTTCCCCTCGGGCCTGGCCTTCACCCTATAAAGTCTCTCCAGAGCTTTTTCGTCAAGAAGATTTGCCGCTATCCCGTAGACGGTCTCCGTGGGAAATATAACAAGGCCCCCGTCTCTTATGATCTTGGCAGCGGCAGCTATTCTCTTTTTATCCGGCTTTGCGGGATCTATCTTTATTACGGACGCTTTCAACGAGCGATCTCTTTAGGTTGTCTAATTTTTTTGCCACATCCTTGTCGGCAACTCCCAGGATCTGAAGAGCCAGTATAGCCGCATTCTTGGCGCCCGTCTTCCCTATAGCAACCGTCGCTACCGGCACGCCTGAAGGCATCTGCACCGTAGAGAGAAGAGAATCTATACCTTTGAGCTCTTTCGTCTCCATCGGAACGCCTATAACGGGAAGGGTGGTATGGCTGGCTACCACTCCGGCCAGATGAGCGGCGCCGCCGGCGCCCGCTATTATAACGGAGAGTCCTCTTTCCCTGGCACTCTTGGCAAATTTTGCGGTGTCATCGGGTGAGCGATGCGCCGACAATATCCTGACCTCACAACCAACTCCGTATTCGGTCAGCACTTTTACCGCTTCATCCATCGTAAGAAGATCGGAATCGCTGCCCATCATCACCGCCACCCTTGGTCTATTTGTCATAAACATACTCCCTCTTTTTAATTTTATACTTTAATTGCCCTGTGACCAATGTCCCTGCGATAGTGCATCCTGTCAAAAGATATCTTGCCGAGCGCGTTGTAGCAATTATTGATGGCGCCTTTTATATCCGAGCCCAGGGCTGTGACATTCAAAACCCTCCCGCCATTTGTCAAGAATGTGCTGCTGCCATCGGTAGCGCGCCTGCCTGATTTAGTTCCGGCATGGAATACAACGACATCCTTAAGGCCCTTTGCAACATCCAGGCCCTTGACCTCTATACCTTTTTCGTAATCGCCGGGGTAGCCTCCGGCCGCCGCCACGACCGAAACACACGGCCTGGGATCCCAATCGAGTGAATAGTTATCCAATCTTCCCTCTATCGACCTCATGATCAGCTCTACGAGGTCGCTCTTAAGCCTTGGGATTATAGTCTGGGTCTCCGGGTCACCAAAGCGGGCGTTGAACTCAAGCACCTTGGGCCCCTCTTTGGTCAGCATTATACCGGCATAAAGTACGCCCTTATACGGCTTGCCGTCTTTGGCCATACCTCTTATCACGGGTAATATGACTTTCTCCACGACCTCTTTAAATACGGCATCCGTAACTACCGGTGCCGGGGAATACGCGCCCATGCCGCCCGTATTGGGTCCTTTATCTCCATCAAAAACTCTCTTATGGTCCTGGCTTGAAGCGAGAGGCACCACATTTTTGCCGTCGGACACCACTATTATTGAAGCCTCCTCGCCATCCAGACACTCTTCTATAATGATCTTCTTTGCCGCATCGCCAAACGATCTCTTCACCATCATATCGGTCACCGCGTCTTTGGCGGACGTTATTGTTCTGCATATCACTACACCCTTTCCGGCGCAAAGGCCGTCGGCCTTCACTACCAGAGGCGGTTGCTTTCCTTCGAGATACTTAATGGCTTCGTTGGGATCGTCGAATACTTTGAAATCTGCGGTCGGTATGTTCCATCTCTTCATCAGCTCTTTCGAGAAGACCTTGCTGCCCTCTATGAGAGCGCAGCCCTTTGAAGGGCCAAATATCTTTAAGCCCGCCGACTCGAACTTATCGACTATACCCGCTACCAACGGGACTTCAGGCCCCACGACCGTCAGATCTATCTTCTTCTCTAAAACAAAATTCAAAAGGCCCGCGATATCATCGGCCTTTATATCCACAAGTTCGGCCGTTTCAGATATACCGCCGTTGCCGGGCGCCGCGTAAAGCTTATCGCAAAGCTTGCTCTTCGCTATCTTACAGCATAACGCGTGCTCTCTGCCGCCCGAACCTATTACCAGAATTCTCATTTATATTCCCTACAAGATCGTTACTTCTCTATTGCCTTTTACCACTCTACCGATCGCGTAACTCTTTACGCCATTATCGCCCAATATGCGCTCTGCTCTTGCGGCGTCGCGCCTGGAGACCGCTAAAACCATACCTATACCCATATTGAGAGTGCGGTATATCTCCCTATCGTCAACATTGCCTCTTTTTTGTATCAGAGAAAATATCGGCGGCACCGGCCATGAATATTTATCTATCTCTATCGCCAGATCCTTCGGGATTATGCGCGGCACCTTATCATAGAATGCGCCTCCCGTTATATTGGCTATTCCTTTTATATCCACCTTCTTTTTTAGCGCAAGGACCGGTTTAGCATAGAGGCGCGTCGGCGCCAGAAGCTCTCTCGAATGCCGCTTCAATTCTTTTTCAGTAAATATCTTTCTAATAAGAGAGTAGCCGTTGGAGTGCGGACCGCTGGACTCAAGGCCTATTATACAATCACCGAGCTTAATATTTCTGCCGTCGATTATTTTGGATCTATCGGCTATGCCCACTCCAAAGCCGGCGAGGTCGTATTCCCCATCCTTATACATACCGGGCATCTCAGCGGTCTCCCCGCCTATCAGGGCATATCCGGCCTCTCTACACGCTTTTGCAATGCCGCCCACGATATCTCTTAGGACCTGGCTCTTTATCTTGCCGGTTGATATATAATCGAGGAAGAATAGGCCCTCCGCGCCCGAACATAAAATATCATTCGCGCTCATGGCGACTAAGTCAGAGCCGACCGTATCATGCTTATTGGCTAAAAATGCGAGTTTGAGCTTCGTTCCGACACCGTCAGTGGAGGATACGAGGATGGGATCTTTAAATCTCTTTATGTCCGGACGGAATAGGCCGCCGAAACTTCCTATGTCGCTTATCACGCCCTTTGTAGCCGTAGACTTCGCGAAGCGCTTATAATCCTTCACGAGCGCATTCGCTTTATCGATATCAACCCCTGCCGTCTTGTAGGTTATACGCCTCATTATTCCATTACTCTGCGGAGCACTTCCTGATATGCGCCTTCGACGTTGCCCAGGTCCCTGCGGAACCGGTCTTTGTCGAGCTTCTCTTTTGTCGTCTTGTCCCAGAGCCTGCAAGTGTCGGGCGATATCTCATCGGCAAGTATTATCTTGCCTTTGCATCTTCCGAATTCAAGTTTAAAATCTACAAGTATCAGGTTCTTCGAATCGAAGAACTTCTTCATGAGATCGTTGATCTTGTAGGAGTACTTCTTTATCGTCTCGAGCTCTTTTTCCGTCGCGATACCGAGCGCTCTTACATGGTCGTCGTTTATCAGGGGATCGTGCAGAGCGTCTTCCTTGAAGTGCCACTCAAGGACCGGCTGCTTCAATATTATCCCCTCATCAAGACCCAATAGCTTGGCCATCCCGCCGGCAACGATATTACGCATAGTGACCTCTATCGGCACGATCTGGACGCGCTTGACGAGCATGTCCCGGTCGTTCATGCGCTTCATGAAGTGCGTCGGAATACCTTTCTTCTGAAGGACCGTGAATATCTTTTCCGACAACTTATTATTTATGATGCCCTTGTTAGTAATGGTGCCGCGCTTAGTGGCATCGAATGCCGTCGCGTCGTCCTTAAATTCCTGAATCAGCAGATCCTTATCTTCCGTCTCGTACAGCTTCTTCGCTTTGCCCTCGTAGATCTGTTTTAGCTTCTGCATATATCCTCCTGATTTTATATCCCGACTCTTCTGAATATCCTGTCGACGCTTCTGATATAGTATTTTATATCGAACATCTCCTCTATCGCTTTTGCTCCGAGGATGGCGCGTATGTCATTATCCGCAAGAAGGGCGTCTATAAAATCTATCTCGTCCTTCTTCGCGATGAATGCCGCGCGCTGTACCAGGTCATAGGCTTCGTTGCGGCTGATGCCTTTATTTACCAGCTCGAGCAATATCTTTCCGGAGAATACAAGGCCCTTCGACCTGTTAAGATTTTCTATCATACGGTCCTCGTTCACTACGAGCTTCGCCACAATACCTGAAAACTTGTCCAACATGTAGTCCAGTAGTATCGTAGAGTCCGGAAGTATCACCCTCTCCGCCGAAGAGTGCGAAATGTCGCGTTCGTGCCATAATACCATGTCGTCCATGGCGGCGTGCGCGTTGGCTCTCAGGATCCTCGCCAGGCCCGCTATCCTCTCGCAGAGTATCGGGTTCTTCTTGTGCGGCATCGCGCTCGAGCCTTTTTGGCCCGGGGCAAAGTACTCCTCGACCTCGCCTATCTCCGTATGCTGAAGATTCCTGAATTCCGTGGCGAACTTCTCCAGAGAGGTACCGGTGATCGCTATGGCCGTTAAAAATTCCGCATGGCGGTCCCTCTGCACTATCTGTGTAGATATTTTAGCCGCCTTTAATCCCATCTTTTTACATGTATATTCTTCAACGAACGGATCTATATTGGCGTATGTGCCCACGGCTCCGGAGATCTTGCCTACGCTTACTATATCCCGGGCCTTTTTCAAGCGATCGAGGTTGCGGTTGGTCTCGTCAAAATAGAGGGCCATCTTTAATCCAAACGTGAGAGGCTCGGCGTGGACAGAATGCGTCCTGCCGATCATCAGGGTCCTCTTGTGCCTTCGGGCCTTCTGTCTTAACATCCTGAGGAGCTTCTTCGTATCGTCTATTAATATGTCGCAGGCCTCCTGCATCTGGGCGGCAAGCGCGGTGTCGAGCACATCGCTTGAGGTGAGCCCCATATGTATAAACTTGGCGTCATCCCCGACATATTCCGAAATATTCTTGATGAAGGCTATGACGTCGTGATTGGTCTCGCGCTCTATCTCCTTTATCCTTTCTACATCAAAACGGGCTTTACGCTGGATCTGCAAGAGGGAAGCCTTCGGGATCTTGCCAAGCTTCGCAAGGGCCTCACAGGCATATAACTCTACGTCGAGCATCTTCCTGAAGCGGTTCTCTTCGCTCCATACGCCAGACATCTTTGGGAGACTGTATCTCGTTATCATAAGGAGGAGATTATTTTATATTATAATGGTGGGGCTGTCAATATATTCAGCGGCTCTTTTCTGGCGGGAAGCTATTACCGGATGCCCCTTTTTGTATAGAGTAGGGCCCAGGAACCATCCTTTCTGAAGCGCCTTAAATACTTCTTCCTTCGGCATGTGAAGGAAGTTGATCTTGAAGTAATGCTTTAGGAGAAGTTCGGCATAAGCTTGGGCGAATTTTTCGTAAAGGTCGCGGTCTGACAGCACATTATCGAGCGTATAACCGTATAACAGCGGGTAATGAAGCCTTACATCTTTGATGGCTATAGGCGTTATCGCCAACGGACCGTAAGCCTTCCCGCCGGGATGCTTATAGTGTATAGGGACATCCCTGCCCGAGGCTTCGAGATAGTTTATACCCGCCCGAAGATAGCGCCACAATCCCGTCTTCTCGAAAGTATAAGTTCTGTTGTCAGAAACGGTTATTGTGATCGGCGGCTTTGGAAGAGGGATCTCTTTTGATATGGTAGCCGGAGATACGGTGATTCCCGCTGCGCAGAAGAGCGCCAACGCATTCCGGTATATGAGAACTGCAGCACTATGATCGACCATCGGACGAGCCTCCTTCCGCTAACTTCCGGCTCGCCGAAGGGTCCATGAAAGCATAAAACCCTAAGGCAATATCTTAGGGTCTTTATACTTCCGCCCCTTTGGCAACGCAGCCCCCCGCACCTAACCTGGTACGGGGCTGTCGCTTTGCGCCCTCACGTTACCGTGAGTTTGCCTTTTTCAACAGGTAATCCTAACTGTCGACTACAAGTATACCATATAATCCTGCGAAAAAAAAGGGGCCAGGCGCTTTTTGACCAGGCACCTGGCACCTATTATTTATTTTATCGCTTATTCTTCAGCGTGTTCCGCGACGAACTTCTTTATCTCTTCGATATTTTCCAGTATCAACTTCGCTTTGGTCATACCGAATGAAAACGGGAACTTATCGTCCTCGCTGCGCCTTATGATCAGGATAGGCTTGCCTTTAAACTCTCCGATCTCTATCATTTACTCCTCCTTTATTTAACGCTTATCTTCACTTTATTCTCTTTGACAGGAGTCTTCTTCGGGATAGTGACTTCCAGAACGCCATCCTTATAGGTGGCGGCTATGCCGGAGTTCTCGACCTCGCACGGAAGCTCCACTGTCTTTTCAAAACTTCCGAAGAACCTCTCCTGCCTTACAACGCCCGGCTCGCTCTGACTCTTCAACATCTCCCGCGACCCGGATATCTTTAAAGATCTTCCGTTCTCAAGCGTTATGTTTATCTTGTCCTTCTCCATTCCGGGAAGGTCGGCCTTCACTATAACGCTCTTTTCATTCTGTAATATGTCTACGCTTACATCGCTGGCGAAATCCTTTAGTACAGCGTCGCTTGCCATGGATGCGCCGGATACCATATCTTTTATCAGGAGGTCCATTTCGCGCTTTACGCGGCTCAATTTTTTCCGTAGCGTAGAAAGGTCCTGCGCGGTAGCGTCGTTAGGTTCCGTGGCGCCGTACGCGAGGCTGGCTGACAACATTAAAGCCATAACTACCGCCGATATCTTCTTCGTCATAAGTCGATATGTTACACTATGAAATTGACATTGTCAAATTATTAACGTAGAATAGGCAAAATAAAAACCGGAGGGAAGATGATGTTGAAGTTCAGGAATAAAGTATTGATCATCGGCTACGGCTCTGTCTCTAAATGCACTCTGCCGATATTGTTGAAGCACGTGAATATCCCCTGCAAGAATATAACGATAGTGGACTTCGCCAATAAGCGCGGTGAATTAAAAGACTGGATAAAGAAAGGCGTACGCTATTCCCAGGAGAAGATCACCCCTATAAACATATCTCAATTACTCTCTAAGTACGTATCGGCCGGCGGGCTCATCATTGACCTCGGATGGAATATCGGCTGTAACGACATACTGACCTGGTGCCATGATAACAGGGTCCTCTATATCAACACTTCTGTCGAAGAGTGGGATCCGTACGCAGGCATACACAACAAGAGCCCTTTTAAGAAATCGCTATATTACCGCCAGATGCTGATCCGCGAGATGGTAGCCAAGTGGAATAACGGCACCACCACCGCAGTAGTGGATCACGGCGCTAATCCGGGACTGATATCACATTTCACTAAAAAAGGTATCGTGGATATAGCCGAAAAGGTTATGCGCGATAAGACGACGTCAAAGAAGGAGTCCTCGAAACTCGAGAAGCTTCTGCGCACAAGGTCATATCCGAACCTCGCTTACGAACTTGGCATAAAGGTCATCCACTGCAGCGAGCGAGATACTCAGATAGCGAACAGGCCCAAAGAGGTCGACGAGTTCGTAGGAACATGGAGTATAGAGGGTTTAAGAGAAGAAGGTGTATCACCCGCTGAAATGGGATGGGGGACTCACGAAAAAACGCTTCCCGCTCTGGCTAACATCCCTCCGTACGGCCCCAAAAATCAGATATTTTTATCGCAGATGGGAATGAATACCTGGGTGAGGAGCTGGGTGCCGCATCAGGAGATCATAGGTATGGTGATAAGACACGGCGAGGCATTCTCGATATCCGATAAACTTACAGTGTGGAAAAATGGTAAAGCAATATACAGGCCGACCGTACATTACGCCTATATGCCGTGCCACGAGACGATCTCCTCTTTACATGAACTTCGCGGCAGGAACTATGAACTTCAGCCAAAGCTTAGAATAATGGATGATGAGATAAAGTCGGGCGACGACATCCTGGGCGCCCTTCTCATGGGGCACAAATATAACTCATGGTGGACCGGGAGCATCTTGAGCATAGAAGAGTCCAGGAAATTGGTGCCGCACCAGAATGCCACGACAATGCAGGTGGCTATCGGCGTAGTCTCGGCAGTCATGTGGATGATAGATAATCCGCATAAAGGCGTGTGCATCCCGGATGATCTGCCCCACGATCATATACTATCAATAGCAAAACCATATCTCGGGAAATTGGCGTCTATCCAGTCCGACTGGACGCCTCTGAAAAATTACAGGGTATTCTTTAAAGAGAGCCCCGGGGCATATCTCGACAAGAAGAATATATGGTGCTTCAATAATTTTCTATTCAAAGATTAAAGGAGAATAAATTGGCCGACATCCTAAAGATAGCTAAGAGTAAAGGCACCCCGGTATTTATACTCGACCACAAAAAAATAAGGGAGAACTACCGGGAGTTCAGAGAGGCCCTCCCGAGGGTGCAGGCGTACTACGCGGTAAAAGCGAACTCCAATCCTGAGATAGTCAAGACGCTCTATAAGATGGGCGCGAGTTTCGATGTCGCATCACTGCCTGAGTTCATGATAGTGCACGAGAATATAAAGAATCTGCCCGAAAAGAAGAGGCAGGATTTTATATGGGATAAGATAATCTACGCCAATACGATAAAGCAGGAAGAGACCTTAAGAAAGCTCGACCAGTATAAGCCGCTCGTCACATACGACAATATGTATGAGCTGAAGAAGATAAGGAAACATTGCCCTCATGCCGGGCTCGTCTTAAGGATACGCGTCCCGAATACCGGCTCGATGGTCGAGCTCTCATCAAAGTTCGGCGCCCATCCGGGTGAGGCGGTGGACCTGATACTCGAGGCATTTAAGATCGGCCTCGTGGTGGAAGGGATAAGCTTTCATGTGGGAAGCCAGTGCAATAATTTTGAGAACTACATGCAGGCTATCCAACTTGCCTCATCGATACTGAAAGAGGCCGAATCTCGCGGACACAAGATCAATATACTGGATATCGGCGGCGGATTCCCTGTGAAATATACAAACAAAGTGAAGTCCTTCAAGACCCTCGCCAGAAAACTTAACGCCGAGATAGACCGGCTCTTCCCGAAGACCATGGAGATACTTGCGGAACCCGGCAGATTCATGGTGGCAAATGCGGCGACCCTTGTCACGAAGATCATCGGCAAGGCCGTGCGGGATGAAAAGACCTGTTACTACCTGGATGACGGCGTATACCATACGTTTTCGGGTATAGTATTCGACCACTGCGTATATCCGTTGAAGTCCTTTAAGGATGGCGAGAAGAAGGTCTGCTCTGTATTCGGTCCTACATGCGATGCGTTCGATACTATATCCGTGGCCGAGGAGCTTCCGGATCTTGAGATAGGCGACTATCTATACGCGGAGAATATCGGCGCTTACTCCATAGCCTCAAGCACCTACTTTAACGGCTTCCCGCCAGCGAAGGTAGTGCACATCAATAAATAATTTTATCTTTACGCCGCAGTCCAGAACGCTTTCATTAACTGGATCTCGCGGCCGATCTTCTCCACCAGCTTAATGGGCCTTGCGAGCAACCTTGTTATTACACGATTCATAAGCCCGATCGCATCCATGGCCGCGACCTCTTCGTCCGGCCTTCCCAATTCGTTAATAAACGCTGCAAGAGCCGTTTCATCGCCCGCAAAAGTCTCTTTGACCATCTCCCTGAAGAGCGCTTCGGGCATGGGCGTCTTGCCGTTTTCAAGCAATGCTCCCAAAAGGGCCGCGGTAGTAAGTTTTGCCTGATATACCGTTGCCACATTATCGTCCTTCCTGAAATCCTCATAATCATCCGGCAGCGAGATAGGCAGAAATCTTGCAAGTTTAAATATCTCCTGATCGCGTTCTATGATACCGGCTATATCAGCCCGATCTCTATCCTCTACGAGGATCATTCTTCTTGTGCCGGGCGCCGGCTTCTCTTTGCACATATTGACGAGCCTGTCCATATTCGCGTACTCACGCAGCTCTACGGCATCCTTGCCTTCGTGCTTGCCTATCTCCCTTATCGCCCTTTTCATACTACTGGTAAATTTAAGGCTCTGCGGAATAATTAACTCTACCTTGCTATCTTTTAAGAGCGCGACGGCTTTGTAAATGGTTTCCAGCTCAGTCGCTGATAATTTTTCTGCGCCCGGCCCCTTATCGAGTCCGAGGCTTATGATGTATTCGGAAATTATCCGGATGACCGGCTGTCCTTCGCCACCTTCCGTCTCGGCGAGACGTTTTCTCATGGCATCCCTTAACTTCTCTGCCTGGTCGGGCTGCGAAAGAAGCGACTGAGGCGGAAGTTGCGGAGCCTGCTCTCTTTTTCTATCTGCCATCAATTTTCTTAATTGCGCGGCCTGGTCAAGAGGCGCTTTTCTGCCCGCAATAAAATCGCCTTCGCCCCTGGTCGGGCCTTTGCCTGTCGTATCGCCGTGTCCGGTCGTACCGAGCACATCACGTTGTCCGGGCCTCGTCTCTGCCGCGGGTAGATTTGCCTTGCGCTTACTAACCCGTTGCCAGCTCCCGTTTTTTTCCAGAAAACCCAGCCTTTCCAGCGAATCAACGACAACATTTTCGGGCAAATTATGGGCATTATATCTTCTGTCGATCATCTTCAGGCTGATACCCGAAGCCGTATTCGCTGCGAAGGACCTGTCTATTAGATCCTCAAACTCTGTCACTTTTTCAGGATCGACCGCGGCTGTATTCTTATCATCCCTCACGATAATTCCAGCGGCTCGACGCAATATTATCTCTTCTTCTGCCGTAGCTATATTATGTTCCGTGGCAAAGCTATATATGCGTCTCATCAGTTCGTCTGAACTTAATTGCATGTCCTCGATCTTACCGGCAAGTAGACGAATTTCAGCAAACTTAAGCCGCGAGCTAATCTTATTCGCCAGATCAGAGCTTTCACTGCCGGAGATCCCACTCGCTCTCAAAACAGCATATATTACAGTTACTGCTCCATATCTTGCTATGTCAAGCAGGTCCTGTTCTGAAAATTCCCGGCGGCCCTCTTCTAACCAATTGTAAACCACGGACTGTTTTGCATCGAGGCCGTCGAACGCAAATGGTTGAATATTGACGCCTATATCATAACCTTTTCCGGCCAATCCCGCATGGGCATCCTTGTGCATAGTGCCGCGCAAAACAATGATATACGCCCCGGGATTGGCGGCCCTTGTTTCCATCACTAAGGTGTTTATTGCCGCATCCCTTGCTTCGACCTCATACTCCACGGTTTTTTGCACCTCGTTCTTAGCCAATTCCATGTACATATCAAATTGCGGAAATCCCAATGAAATTATATCCCTATACATATCCAAAATGGCGCTTTGCCGCCATGCTTCAAAATCCGGTCTTTCCGGTATAACCTTTATTTTATTGGCAGCTGCATAACGGGCGATAGCCTGCAGCCGCTTATTTCTCTCGTCGTAAACACGCCCTTCCTGAAGCCCTTTAGCATGTTTTTGTCCAGCCTTTATCGCAGTCATATCGTATAGTTGGCGAGCTACTTCATCGTTCATTAAAAGACGCACTACTCTTTGATTGTCATCCGTTTTTAACAGAGCTTTTAGGGATTCCGGAGCCACGCCTCCATATTCTGCGATCAGTATAACCTCCGAACCCCCGACTTTGGCGGAATCGATTATGGGCGCCATCATGCCTATGGCCGATTCTCCTTCTTCCTGGCTCATGCCGTGGCTCTGGTACAGAAACCAAATAAGGTCTTTTGGGATGATCATTGTTTGGGCAGGAACGGATGCCGGCTCTCTGCCTGTAACCCAGTCCGCCGTGCGTCTATCGACTGGCCTCCCATCAGTGCTTCCGCTCCCGACCTCACCGAGCACATTACGTTGTCCGGGCTTCTCGCCGCCTTGCGGCATGGGCGATGGCACGGTAGGTGCCGATACCGACGCATCCGGTGAGGCGGGTGTTTCTTTTGCCGCCGCGGCGGCGGCTTTTCTTGCTGCGAGGTCAGCTTTTATCAGTTCTATCGCTTTGTTACATCTTGCCGGGTCTATTGGCTTTAATGCAGGGCCGCCTTTATTTTTATACACAACGGCTCTTCCATTAGCAGGATTTATTTCGACATATACGCCATCGAGCTCTCCCCCGACAATGGCTACAGCGCCCATGCCTCCATTTTTACCGTATACTAATTTAGTTTCCGCCGTTTCTCTAACTTTGGCTGCGACCGGTATTATTACCTCCCCGCCGCTCAGAAGTATAAATCTTTCCTTTACTGGTAACTCTTTATTTATTAAAATTATAACGCTTCTGACCTCATGGGCCTGGAGCACCGTATTCTTGGCCAGCTCCGCCAGCGTCGTCTCTTTTTTGCGGTCTATCTTCAGTGCTTGTAACGCCGCGAGGACTTTGTCTTTGTTAAGCTGCTCGCCGCTGCCGGTGGCATATAGATTTCTTACTATCTTGCCCGCGCGTTCCATATATTCTTCTACGAATGTTTGGTCGATCTCAAACTCCGGAACGCTTCTGCCCGTAGAGAAGAAATGATAATTTATGCCGCAGGCAAGATCGGTCATCGGCTTTAGCACTCTCTTCTCCCCTAAGGTCGCGTAGCTTTGGTCCCACGTCAAAGGGAATTCGCCTTTTATATATTGCCGGCCATCACCAAGACAAAGCCATTTTATTCTTTCGCTCAACGTTTCGTTGTTGTACCTGGTAGTATTGGCAAAAGCATACGAAGCTAAAAACCACATCCATATCGCGTCGTTTGTGACGGAATATTGCCCTTTTATCCCGTTAGCCGCGGCTTCATCCTCCTCTATCTGCAATCCGCCAAAACTAAACCCTATATGGCCCGCACTCTTTATTCCTGATCCATTCTTTCGCAAGTCGGTCATTTCATGCTTGGCAACACGATAGAATATGCCCCATGCTACGCTCCTAACTCTATCGCTATTCTCGGGCTTATACCATACATCGTTCTGCCTTATGTGGTTCCATATCTGGACGAACTCCGTATGGACTATCAGGGTATATTTCATTCTGCCCTGTTCAAAAGAAGCTTCAAGGCGGGATATCGGCAGCTCTCCCTTTTCTGCGTCAACATCAAAAAATCCTTCTCTTATATCAAGAAGCTCGGGAGGGATCTTCGCCTCGTTATCTCTGAAGTATTTGAACGCGTCTATAAGGTTGGTTTTTTGCAATATAGGATTATTGGCCCAGCCTGCCGGAGGATTGCTATAGTCCGCATTTATAAATTCAGCGCCCGGGACCTGCCCATTTCCGACAAAAGATCCGGGAGGGCATTTGTCCCAATCTATAGATCCGGGGCCAACTTTAGTTGCAATAAGTTTCCGGCCAAGAGCATACATCGCGTCTTTGGTTGGCGCTTGAGTCGATCCAGGCTGCACGCCTAGGCCGAAGCAGATGTCATTAAGCAGGAAAGTGGATAGAACTACTAGGGACAGCGCCCTATTAAGTATTGTATTCCTCATTTAGAGACTACCTCCTGATTAGTATGGGTCTTGTCATTATTAACAAAAGAAATAGTAAGAGAGAGTATATCATCTATATGTTGTTAAGTCAATGGAAATTCAGCCAGATTTTTTCATTCTTAACAGGCTTGCACTATTCACTTCATCAGCGCATTGCTCTCAGAGACAAAAACAAAGTAGCCCAGGTTTAAGCCTGGGCTACTTATACAGAATCCAATGATTAATCTGTTATCTATTTCTCGGACTTTGCAACGGTTTTTACGTCAATCACCGTTCCACAAAACGTACACCATTTGCATGAACAGTCGACTTCATCCAGCTTCTTGCCGCAATTATTACATTTCATGTTCAGATTCCTCCCTAAGTGACTATTATTAAAACTTTTTACTAAGGGGCGAAAAAAATTCGCAAAGCCTTAACAGGCTTTACGTCTATCATCCCTCTTCGCCCTTATATAAGTATACCACATGTTAAGCAAAAAGCAAGCTAGCACAGGTTTTTATGGTTCCGCAAAACAATACCTTTTTAAAGAGGAAGGGATTGCTAAGGGGAGGAGGAATATTCCCTTTTTCAACTTTAGGAGAAATGGGGTTTGTAAGGGGAAAGGAGGACATTCTCCTCCTTTCCCCTTCTATAGGTTAGTTCTATAGTGAGAGATTGGTACCTTTAAGGAAAAGGGATACAGCGATCCCGCCCCGGTTAGTTTGCGCATTGCGGCGGGAGAGCGTCAAAGGGAAAAACTACGTTTTTCCCTTTGAAATTTAAAAACCCTATACCGTGGTTCACGTATAGGGTTTTTAAATTGGTAGCGGGGGTCCGATTCGAACGGACGACCTTCGGGTTATGAGCCCGACGAGCTACCAGGCTGCTCCACCCCGCAATGTAGGGTCATTATAACTAAAGATCGGACCATTTGCAAGGGTTATTTGGAATGACCTATTTCTTCGCAGGATACGACTTGAGGATTATTTCGCCTTTTTTAGCTACGCCTATCTTATCCCGGGCTCTCTTCTCTACATATATGATGTCGGTCTCGAGCCGCCGCTTCTCTTCTTCCAGCCGCTTTATCTCTTCCTTTACGCTCTTAATCTGGCGGTCCAGAGCCCTATTCTTATAATTTATTTGCTGATACTTTATAAATGGCGGCAGAAACGCCACGAGCAGTATGGCGACAAATACCCATATCTTTACGCCGCTTTTTTGCCCCATATAGCCTTGCCGTAAACTGCCTTCTTGCCCAGAGACTCTTCTATGCGCAATAGTTCGTTGTACTTACAGATCCTGTCTGTCCTACAGGCGGAGCCGGTCTTGATCTGGCCCGTATTCATAGCCACAACGAGATGCGAGATCGTAGTGTCCTCTGTCTCTCCGGACCTGTGCGATACAACTGCCGTATAACCGTGCTTCCTGGCGAGATCCATTGTATCGAGCGTCTCTGTGAGCGTCCCTATCTGATTCAATTTTATCAGGATGGAGTTGGCGACTTTCTTCTCAATGCCCATCCTTAAGCGTTTCACGTTCGTCACGAAGAGATCGTCTCCGACGATCTGTATAGATTTGCCCAACTTTTCGGTCATCTTCTTCCATCCGTCCCAGTCATCTTCGGCAAGACCGTCCTCTATCGAGACTATCGGGTACTTCGACACCCATCTGGAATAGAACTCTATCATGTCGGCACTTGAGTTCTCTTTCTTCGGCTCCGCTTCGAGGATATATTTCCCTTTTTCGAAGAATGAGCTGGATGCGGGATCTAGAGCTATGGATATATCCTTGCCGGCCTTATACCCGGCCTTATCTATAGCCGCGAGTATCACTTCCACGGCCTCTTCATTAGACCTGAGGTCCGGAGCGAACCCGCCCTCATCTCCGACGGCAGTGGACATCTTCTTGTCGTGCAATATCTTTTTCAAGGCGTGGAATGTTTCAGCGCCCCATCTGAGAGCCTCGGCAAATGAATTGGCGCCTATGGGCATTACCATGAACTCCTGAAGGTCCACATTATTGTCGGCATGAGCGCCGCCGTTCAATATATTCATCATAGGTATGGGCAGAACCTTCGCCTTGTCGCCTCCTATATACCTGTATAAAAGCATATCTTTGGAAACAGCGGCAGCTTTAGCCACCGCCATGGAGACTCCAAGTGTGGCGTTGGCGCCAAGCCTAGCTTTATTAGGCGTGCCGTCGGAGTCTATCAGGGTCTGATCGAGCTCGCCCTGCATAAGGGCGTCCTTGCCCTTAATAGCTTTCTTTATCTCGCCGTTAACATTGGCGACGGCCTTTAATACTCCTTTGCCGCCGTATTTTGTCTTGTCGCCGTCTCTCAATTCGACAGCTTCATGTTCGCCGGTGGATGCGCCGCTTGGCACAGCCGCCCTGCCAAAGGAGCCGTCCTCTAATATTACGTCGACCTCTACAGTAGGATTTCCTCTTGAATCGAGTATCTGCCTTGCCTTTACATCCGAAATGCTCGTCTTCATCTCTTTGCTACCTTTCTTCCCTCTATTATTATTTTTCCTTCCACAAACAACTTTATCGCCTCGGGATAAACCTCATGTTCCGCTTTATGGACCCGCGCCAACAAGGTCTCTTCGTTATCGTCCTCTTTTATCTCTACCGCTTTCTGTAAAATTATCGGTCCGCTATCGAGCTCTTCATCTACGAAGTGTACCGTGACCCCGGTCACTTTGACCCCATGATCCAGCGCGTCTTTTATACCCTGAGAGCCTTTAAATGACGGAAGAAGCGCGGGATGGACGTTTATTATCTTATTTTTATATTCCTTAGTGAAGTACGGGCTTAGAAGCCTCATAAAGCCGGCGAGAACGACAAGCTCGACGTTCTTCTTCTTTAGATGCTTTACTACCTCTCTGTCAAAACCTTCTCTTGTCTTGTAGTCGCTTTTGTCCAGCGTGATCGTCTCTATCCCTGCTTTTTTGGCGCGCTCTAAAGCAAAAGCCTTCTTTTTGTCACTTAAGACAAAAGCTATTCTTGCGGGTATATAGCCCTTATTGACACTATCGATGATCGCCTGGAGATTCGTTCCGCTCCCGGATACAAGCACCGCTATATTGATCAATTATTCCTCGCTGGCTATCTTCTCTATCTTGGCGTCGATGGCCTCTTTGGTATTAACGCCGACGAGACGGGAATGCTCCTTACCGGACTTAAAGAATACTATAGTCGGAATATTAAATATGGATAATTCCGTGGCTAGCTCCGGGCTGTCGTCGACATTGGCCTTCGCTACCTTTATGCTGGCCCTTCTCTCCTCGGCTATTCTTTCAACCGCGGGAGCTATCACCTTACAAGGCACGCACCACGGCGCCCAGAAATCGACGAGCACGAGCCTGTCCGAACCCAATACCTCTTTGCTAAAATTGCCGCTGTTTATATCTACCATACGATACCTCTACCTCTTTACCACTACTTTAGTCGGGCAGACTTCAAAACACTTCCCCATGTTCTGACACTTCCCGTAATCAATTTTTGCTAAATTATTCTCTACCTTTACGGCGCCTAAAGGGCAGGCCTTTTCGCACTTTCTGCATGCTATGCATCCAGCAGAGCATACTTTCGTGACCGCCGCACCCACGTCTTTAGAGCTGCACTTCACGTAATATACCTTGTCGATCGGTATCAGCTCGAAAAGCTTCTTCGGGCATACTGTAATGCACTTGCCGCAGGCCGTACATTTATGAGCGTCAACTACCGGAAGCCCGTCAGGCGCAATCGTTATGGCATCGAACGGGCATACGTCGACGCAATCACTCAAGCCCAGACACCCGAAGGCACATGCCTTATGGCCGCCGAACACGAGCGACGCGGCCTTGCAATTTCTTATGCCTCTGTACGCGTATTTATTCTTGGCCCTGTTTCCGCCATTACAAAGAACCGTCGCGATAGTTTTGACTTTCGGATTATAGTCTATCCCCAGGATTTCCGCAATAGATTTCCTGGCATCATCATTACTTACGGCGCATCCCGACGGCATCGCTTCACCTTTTTTCAGCGCTTCAGCGAATCCCGCGCATCCGGCCTTGCCGCAAGCGCCGCAGTTAGAGCCCGGCAGTTTCGCGATGATCATGGATATGGTGGGATCTACATCTATACCGAAGAGTTTCAAGGCATATGCTAGCCCCAAACCAAATACGAGGCCAAGTACCGCCATCGCCGCTATGGGAATAAGTAGATTAACTATCATGGCTTGGCTCGTTTCACTCGCCAACCATTTCGCTGGACAAACTCTCTATTGGCATGTTGGTTATATTGAATGGTCATATTTTAAACCCGCTAAAGCCCAAAAATGCCAATGACAATAAACTGGCTATCACAAAAGTTATCGGCACATCCTTAAACGATCTGGGCACATCCGCAAACTCCAGTCTCTCGCGTATTCCCGCCATGAGGAACATGGCAAGCGTGTATCCGGCGCCAGCGCCGAACCCCTGTATCACCGATTTTAAGAAGCTGCCCGAGACCGCTTTTCCACCGAAGAAGAATACGTCCGTATTCAGTACGGCCACGCCGAATACGGCGCAATTCACGGTTATAAGCGGCAGATATATGCCGAATAATTTATAGAGCGCCGGCGCCTTCTTCTGTACCACGATCTCAACGAACTGGACAAAAGATGCTATCACCAGAATAAAGCTTATCGTCCTCAAATATTCCAGGTGATATGGAATAAGCACAAAATTATATATGCCCCAGCTTATTATGGATGCCATGGTAGTCACAAAAGTGACCGCCAGCCCCATGGAAACGGACGGGCCGATCTGTTTCGACACCCCGACGAACGAACATAACCCCAGGAAACGTGAGAGTATAAAGTTATTGATGAATATCGTGCTTATTATTATAGTTATGTACGCGCCTATTTCCATTATCCCTGCCTCTTATGTGTAAAGTAATTTATTATCGCTATCAAGACGCCTATCGTAAGAAGAGCGCCCGGAGCCAATATCATAAATAGCGGCGGCTCAAAGGTCCTGCTTAAATAAAATCCCATTATAGTTCCGTTGCCAAGCGTCTCGCGGATGGCGGATATTATTATCAGCGCCCATGTGAAACCTACGCCCATCCCAAGAGCGTCAAATATCGATTTTAGCGGCGGCTCTTTTGAGGAGAAGGCTTCTGCTCTGCCTAAAACAATGCAGTTAACGACTATCAATGGAACGAACATGCCCAGAGACCGCGACAATAGCGGCGCGTACGCTTTCATGAATAGGTCCGCTATTGTGACGAATGTCGCAATGATGACTATGTAGCAGGGAATGCGCACCTTCTCAGGAACGATATTTCTCACCATCGAAACGAATATGTTCGAACCTACCAGGACGAATGTCGCGGCCACACCCATGCCTATGCCGTTATTTACGCTCGTGGAGACGGCCAGCGTCGGACAGAGGCCAAGGACTATCCTAAACGTAGGATTCTCCTTCCATAGGCCCTTTACAAACTCTCCGAGTAATTTAGTCTTTGCCATATCTTATTTCTTTAATTTAATGAACAGGTCATCCGTAGTTTTACGTATTGCATCGGTGACCGCCTTGCTTGAGATCGTCGCTCCGGTGATAGCGTCTATATTCTTTTTAACGGCTATCGCCCTTACATTCTTTCCTTTGAATTGTTTAAGGAACCACGGCTCGGTCTCGCCTGGCCTTATCTCGTTTATCTTGGCTCCGAGGCCGGGAGTTTCGCTATGTTCCAGGACAGCGACGCCTTCAATAGTACCATCCAGGTCCACACCCGCCATTATCCTTATATATCCGCTGTATCCGCTACCCATGACTCTTACACAATAACCGACAAGGGTCTTCTCTTTAAGCGCCTCAAAGTATTCTATTCCATCCAATTTTTTTTCATTAAAAGAGTCGGCTAACGGCATTATCGATCTTAAGGCGCTCTGCTCTTCCGTTTTAAGCTGACCTTCGATCTTAGGCTTTGTAACCTCGTATGTCACAGCCAATACAAGAGTCGCCACCAAACATATTATTCCGAGGACCAGGCCAAACTTTATCAATTGACTCATGCTTTCCTCCAGCCAAACCATTTCGGATGAGTGAATTTATCTATTACAGGAACGAAGGCGTTCATTATAAGTATCGCGTATGAAGTGCCCTCGGGATATCCGGAAAATTTTCTGATCACAAAGGTAAGCACGCCGCAGCTGACGCCGAATATTATCTTGCCCTTATTGCTCAAAGGGCTCGTTACATAATCTGTCGCCATGAATAATGCGCCGAGGACAAGCCCGCCGGAAAGCACGAAGAATAGCGCATCGCCGGTAAATAGGCCGATCGAACCATTAAATATCCAGCTTAAAAGAGCGACCGCGACCATATAAGTTAACGGTATGTGCCAGCTTATATATTTTTTCCAAAATAGATATGCCGCCCCTATGAGGAGCGCGACAATACAAACTTCTCCTATACAGCCGCCGCGGTTACCCAAAAAGAGATCCATATACGTTGTACCTTTTAGAAGGTCCGGATGGCCATGTTTAAGCAGCGCTAAAGGCGTAGCCGTAGTTATGGCGTCTACATTCCATCTGGGATTCTGCCATGTAGTCATATAGACGGGCCATGAGACCATTAGAAATGCTCTCCCTGCCAACGCGGGGTTAAATATATTATGTCCGAGTCCGCCGAAGACCTGCTTGCCTATCGCTATCGCGAAGACCGAGCCGGCCACCGGAAGCCATAAAGGGACCCCGGGAGGAACGTTATATGCCAGCAACAACCCTGTAAGGATCGCGCTGCCGTCAAAAACAGCTATCTCTTTCTTCCTTAGCGCAAGGATCACCCATTCGGTCACTACCGCCGAGAGGACGGAAGCCATTATCACATAAAGAGAATTGATGCCGAATATAAATACGCCTGCCGCGCCGGCGGGTATCAGGGCCAGATTGACCGCCCACATGATGCGCTTTGTCGACACCTTAGCCGATACGTGCGGCCCTACGGAAACCACTAATGGATTATTCATATCCTCGCCTTACCATATTTCATATAATCTAAAAGCGGGATCTTCGCCGGGCACTCATAGGCACACGCCCCGCATTCGTAACAGCCGGCTATCCCGAGCTCCTTCGCTTCGCTAAAAAATTCCTTCTTCACCCTGTACATCAATGTCGTAGGGGCCAGCCTCATAGGGCAGACCTCGATGCATTTACCGCACCGGATACATACCGACTCTTTATTATGCAAAACCTCTTCTTCCGACAAAAATAAGACGCCGCTCGTACCTTTTACTATCGGTACATCCATAGTGTACTGGGCAAGCCCCATCATCGGCCCGCCCATGATTATCTTTTTTGGTTCCTTCTTGAATCCGCCTATAAAATCTACCAGGTCTGTCAGCACCGTCCCTATTCTGACGCGGATATTCACCGGCTCTTTCAGGCAGGAACCGGTAAGGGTTATAGCCCTCTCGACTAAAGGTTTGCCGGAATATACCGCTTCGTATATGGCGTACGCGGTCTGGACATTCTGTACGACGCAACCCACATCCATTGGAAGTCCGCCGGCCGGGACAACTCTATTCAATATCGACTTTATTATCTGCTTCTCAGCGCCCTGCGGATATTTAGTATGCAGAATGGCCAATTTTACATTCTTCGGCAGCACTTTCTCTATCGCATATATCGCCGACTGCTTATTATCTTCTATGGCGATGTAAGCGTTCTTCGCCTTCAGGATCTTTAATATAATATCCAGCCCCTTCAAAATCTCTACCGGATTTTCGATCATCAGGCGCTGATCACAGGTAAGGTACGGTTCGCACTCGGCGCCGTTCAATATGACAGTATCTATGGGTTTATTTTTTGGCGGGGATAATTTCACGTGCGTCGGAAATGCAGCGCCGCCCAAACCGACTATCCCGGCATCTTTTATTATCGAGACGAGCTCTTCGACTGATAGGCCGTTCGGATCGCGGCGTTCCTTTGCCTTAATATCCTGGTCTTCATCACCCTGGGATTCTATGAATATGGAAAGAGCTCTATTTGATGTGGGGGTGGGCGAATGGGAGATCTTTGTGACCTTGCCGCTTATGGACGCATGGATAGGGCTTGATACAAAACCCGTAGCTTTTGCGATCTCAATACACGCCTTCACTGGATCGCCTGCCTTTACGATCGACTCGGCCGGTGAACCTGTGTGCTGAGAGAGAGGAAGCACCACTCTCTTCGGCACAAATATCCTCTTTAGGCTTGCGTCCGATGTGAGATTCTTGTGCTGGGAAGGATGCACTCCCCCATAGAATTTATAAGGCATATCTGGGTATTTTACAACTCATTGTATAGTTTTTCAACTAAAGATGCATTCTTTACCACCACCACGGGGCACGGCGCTTCGCGGAATATTCTCTCTCCTTCATCATAAAAAGTCTCTTTGAGCGACAGGACCTCTTTAAGCTCGCCCATCACAAGCATATCCGGGTTCAAAGCATTGGCTTGCTTTATTATCTCTTCATGCACAACACCTTTCAAAATAGCGGCGTCACAAGCTATACCCTTCTTCTCTGACATTGACTTGATCCTCTCCAGGAAACGGCGCCCTTGCTCTTCGAGGTCCTTCTCGTAGCTGCGCGCCTCGACATCGACAAGCACCCTCGACTTAAGGAGCTCGTGCAGCAGTCGTTCGTTGACTACATACATGGCCGAAAGCCTCGCCTGGAATATCTTCGCAAGCGATATAGCATATTTTACCGTGATCAGCGATATGCCTTCCGCGGCTACACATACCATTATATTTTTTATCGCCATAATAGTTACTCTCCCCGGTCCTTAAGACGCGTCTTTATCATCTTTAACATACAGAAAGACTCTCTGCCTTCCTCATCCAGCCTTTCACTTATGCTCTTGAATGTATCCTGGTAATTGGGGATATATATCTTTTCCAGCGCATTAACCTTTCTTATTGTCTTGAAGACTTCTTCCGCTATCCTCAAGAGCGCTATCTTCTTTTCGGCAAGGGAGGCTATGAGCTTCAGTATCTCCTTAAATTTTACTATCCCTTCTTCGAGATAAAAACTGACTCCGTATGGGCTATGATGCGGCGGATTGTCCGTGATCTTCAGTTTTACCATAGGTATATCCACCCCCATAACACGCCTGTTAGATATGGATATATCGTTGGTTATACCGCCGGCAAAACTTAAGGATTCAGCCCTGGACCGGCCCATGGCCACAACCCCTCTGTCGATAGTCGCATAAGCGTCCTTAAGCATAATATTCAGGTCGCTCTCCAGTTTTTCCGCGATGTCTATGACGGCATTCAGCTCATTTATCAGTATCTTGCGCTTCTCATCGAGGAGCTCGTATCCTTCTTTGGTCAGCGCCAGCGACTTCTTTATATTTAAAAGATTTGTCTTGGTTGCCGCTATATTGAGCTTCATCCCGACTGCCTTTTCTTATAATATTTGGCCAGCTCTTCCTCTTTTACCCTCACAAGTTCCTCGCGCGGCAGTATGGAGATGATATCCCACCCCAGATCAAGCCCTTCCTCTACCGTGCGCCTTTCATGATAGCCCTGGGTAAGAAGCCTCTTTTCGAATTCATCCCCGAACTTCAGGTACTTCAGGTCCAATGGCGTAAGCTCTTCCTCGCCTATGATCGAAGCGAGCGCCCTTATATCTTTGACATGAGCGTAAGCCGCGAATAATTGGCTGGCAAGAGCCGGATGGTCTTCGCGCGTCATGCCTTTTCCGATATTGTCCTTCATAAGCCTCGAGAGCGACGGCAGGCCCGCTATCGGAGGATAGACGCCCCTGGAATATAGCTCTCTCTCGAGAACTATCTGCCCTTCGGTGATGTAACCGGTAAGATCAGGAATAGGGTGCGTTATATCGTCATTAGGCATCGTAAGTATCGGTAACTGGGTGATAGAACCGGGCAGCCCTTTTATCATGCCGGCCCTTTCGTAAATGCTTGCGAGGTCAGAATAAAGATATCCCGGATAACCTTTCCTTGCCGGTATCTCGCCGCGCACAGTGGAGAGCTCTCTCAACGCCTCGCAATAATTCGACATATCCGTCATTATGACAAGTACGTGCATTCCTCTTTTGAATGCCAGATACTCGGCGCATGTGAGCGCCAGCTTCGGCGTAAGAAGCCTTTCTATGGAGGGAGCGTCGGCAAGGCTTAAGAACATGGAGACCCTGTCGAGGACGCCGGACTCTTCGAAGCTCTTTATAAAGAAGCGCGCCGTGTCATATTTAACTCCCATGGCAGCGAATACCACGCAGAAGCTCTCATCCTTCACGCGCGCCTGTCTTGCGATCTGCGCCGCTATCATGTCGTGAGGCAATCCCGATCCGGAGAATATCGGGAGCTTCTGACCGCGGACGAGCGTATTCATCACGTCTATGGAAGAGAGCCCGGTCTCTATTATGTTCTTCGGATAGTCTCTGGCGGTGGGGTTGATCGCCATGCCGTTAACGTCGAGCTGTTCATCGTATGCGCTGCGGGGCATACCATCCAGCGGGTTGCCTAGCCCGTCGAAAACCCTGCCCAGCATCTCTTCGGAGACGCCTATCATCAACGGCTTCTCCTTGAATTGGACCTTGCAATTTTTAAGGGACATTCCGCTTGTGCCGCCCAACACCTGGACGACGGCGTAGCCCTTCCCGACCTCGAGAGTTATCCCGAAGCGGGAGCGGCCCTCACTATCGACGACCTCCACGACCTCGTTATAACCGACGTTATGGATATTCCGTATTATAAATAGCGGCCCGACTATCTCATTCAGGGCCAGATATTCTCTTAAACTGTATTCTTGCATTAAAGATCGAGCTCCTTAAGTGAATCGCCGACTCTCTCCGGCATATCTTCCAATCTACTAAGGTCGTCTTCGGTGTATTCCGTCTTCATCCTCATCAGCTCCTGAAATATCAGCAATACCCTGATCTCGCTTACCCCTATACCTTTCTTAACAAGAAGCTCGCCAGCGCGGTAAAAAGTGATTATACTTTTTAGCATCAGGAATTGCTTCTTTGCGGATGAATATGCGTCCACCTTATCGAAAGCGTTCTGCTGCAGGAACGCGTTCTTAAACATATAGCACGTCTCCAGTATGAGGCGCTGCGTCTGCGGCAATACTTCCGGCCCTACAAGCTTCACAACCTGCAGAAGCTTCTGTTCCTTCTGCAGAAGCTCCATTATCGTATAGCGCAGCTCCAGCCACTCGGCGCTTACTTTGTCATGCCACCATCTCTTTATATCATCCAGATATTCGGAGTAGCTCTCGACCCATCCTATCGAAGGATAATGCCTGGCGTTGGCAAGGTCCCTGTCCAGCGCCCAGAAGCAGCGGATAAATCTTTTTGTATGCGATGTTACCGGTTCGGAAAAATCCCCGCCCGGAGGAGAGACGGACGCTATGATAGTAATAGAGCCGTCTTCGTTGCCCAGCGTCCTTACTTTACCGGCTCTTTCGTAAAACTCCGCCAGCCGCGAAGGCAGATATGCCGGGAAGCCTTCTTCAAGCGGCATCTCTTCCAGCCTTCCGGAAAGCTCTCTCAATGCCTCCGCCCACCTAGATGTGGAGTCGGCCATAAGCGCGACATTATAACCCATGTCGCGGTAATATTCCGCCATCGTTATCCCGGTATATATGCTCGCTTCACGCGCCGCTACCGGCATGTTCGATGTATTGGCTATAAATATCGTTCTTTCAGTCAGCGGTCTGCCGGTCTTCGGATCGACCAGTTTAGGAAAATTCAACAAGACGTCCGTCATCTCATTGCCGCGCTCTCCGCATCCTACGAAGAGTACTATATCGGCATCGCTCCATTTGGCTATCTGGTGCTGCACGACTGTCTTGCCTGTCCCGAATCCACCGGGTATTGCGACGCACCCGCCCTTGGCCACCGGAAAGAGCGTATCTATAACGCGTTGACCCGTTATGAGCGGCTCGTTCACTCCTAGTCTCTCGCCGTAAGGCCTGCTCTTTCTGACAGGCCAGCGCTGGTACATGAATATATCTATGTCAATGCCGTCTTGTGTAACAACGGCTATCTTTTCCGAAAGAGAGTAATCGCCTTCCGAAGCCACCCACTTTAAAGATCCGTTGACGGCCGGAGCGATCAATATCTTATGCGTTATCAGGCCGGTCTCTTTTACCTCGCCTACACGCTCACCGCCTTTTATTGTTTCGCCGGCCTTCCTATGAGGAAGGAAATGCCACTTCTTCTTTCTGTCGAGCGCGGCCACATGCACGCCCTTTTGAATATAGAAACCCTCTTTCTCTCTTATGACCTCGAGAGGCCGCTGTATGCCGTCATATATGTTGCCCAAAAGCCCGGGACCGAGCTCTACGCATAAAGGAGTGCCTTGAGTATATATAAGATCTCCGGCCTTCAGAGATGTCGTGTCCTCGTATACCTGTATAAAGGCCTTATCTCCTTTTATCCTTACCACTTCTCCGATGAGATGGTCCTCTCCGACCTCGACCATGTCGAGCATCCTTACCGAAGCGACCTCTTCGGCCTCCACTACCGGCCCCACGACCCTGTATATCTTGCCGGCTATGCTCGACATATATTAAAAAGCCTCTTTAAGGAGTTTCATGTAGACCTCGTCATAAGCTCTCTTGAGCCTTGCGGAGAATCTGTTGTCGAATAACAATCTGCCATCCTGTGACTGCACCATCACGCCTATCTCGCCAAAATCGCTCTTCCTAAACTCCACGGGGAGATCTTTAACCTGAGATATCGCGCCTTCGTCGAGATGAGAATAAAATACCTGGACATTTTTATCATCGACTATCTTGACGCCTTCCAGGATCGCGTCCCTTAAAAATTTCACATAATCTTTATTGCCGCGGAAGCTTTCAGCCTCCCTCTTAACGGCCGCGATGACATCCGTAATGAAAAGGCTCTTGGCCTCCAGGACCACTCTTCTCTTCTCCATAGTAACGGTGGAGAATATCCTCTCTCTCTTTTGGGCCACCTCTTTTTCGGCGGCAGATAGAATGGCCCGGGTCCGTACCTCAGCCTCTTTTAAAGCTTCGGACAAAATACGCTCTCTCTCTTTATGAGCCTTTCCCAGGATAAGCCCGGCCTCTTCGGATGACTCCTCGCTTATCCTGGAGCATATCATTTGGGCATTCTCGCCGTTCGTCTTTGAAATGTCTCTCTTATTCTTCATAATATTTATACGCTTATTCCTATAGCTTTCTTCAGGACTTCGCCCACACTCCTTGCTTTCGTCTCCACGCCGCGCGACGGGATCTCAAGGACCAGAGGAAGCGCTCTGCTATACAGCATCTCATCCAGCTCTTTCTCGATAAACGATGCCGCCTTCTGCGTTACTAAGATCACGCCGACCCCTTCGGACGAGGCAGCCACTTTCAGCGCTTCCAGCGCATCGCTACGTGCCGATACCTCGCGCGTCTCGACGCCCGCAAGCTTAAATCCCAGACTGCTCGCGCTGTCGGCGATACAGAAGAAGTGCATTTATACTCTGCCCAATATCATTATCGAGATTATGAGGCCGTAAATAGCTATACCTTCGGCCAGGCCCACGTATATCAGCGCCTTACCGGCTATCTCCGGCTTTTCGCTCATCGCTCCGACGGCTGCCGCCCCGACATAAGCCACTGCAATACCCGCGGCGATCGCGCTCAAGCCCGTGGCCATAGCGGCCGATAGAAAAGCCCATTTGACCGTATTAGGATCCATCTCTTACCTCCTTTTTTTTGTTACATTTTCAGCGGTTTATAAAAACGTTTCCCGCTCATAAAGAACTTGGAAAAGAATTCGTAGTAATTTAAACGCAGGCTCTGTATGCTCACTACGAGCCCTTCGAGAAGTATTATAAGAATATTACCGAGCACCATCACTATCAAAGATGCTGCTGTGCCACCGAAGCTTTTCATTATGCGTGACAGTTCGAATATCGATAAAAACAGCCCCGTATGGGCCAGGGCGAACGCGGCTATACGTATAAAAGATACTGTGTTGGCAAGATAGCCCATCACTATCTCCAGCAGATCTATCGTGCTCTCCATAAATGCGGTTAAAACAGACTCCTTCTTCTTTTTTACGATCAATTCGACAAGAGGCTTCAGGAATAAGAGCCCCATGCATGCCAAAAATATGACCACATATACCGGCTGAAACCCCGCGCCTTTCGAAACGAGCGCCTTACTTACTAGCGCTATGCCCGTCCAGTATATCACGCCGGCTATCAGGCCCGCCTTATCGAAAATAGCTTTTACATAATCTCTGTCCCTGAAAGCATTGATGATATTCAGGAGTATGCCTCCCGTTATCATGACTACACCAAAGATTATGCTTATCTTGAATATCTCAATAATACTGTGCATGGGCTTTATCCATAACGACTGGAATTCGTAACCGAAGAAGCTCCCGTACAGTATGCCGAATAGTTCTGAGCTTATCCCGCAATAGAATATCAGCGTACCGGCCTGCCTTACCTTCTCTTTTTTACTCTTCCACAAAAAGAGGCTTACAACCAACAATACAAGCCCGTGGCCAAGATCGCCGAACATAGCGCCGAACATGATGAGGAAGCTTATCGCGACAAATATAGTGGGGTCGATGGTGCCGTAACGCGGGATACCGTAAGCATCTACTAGCAGCTCGAACGGCTTGAAGACCCTGGTATGCTGAAGCTTCACCGGGATCTCTTCTTTGGGTATATCGAGCGCCTCGGCCCTTCTCTCTTCTACGCAGGAATATGGGTCGAATTTTTTGATCTCATCTATGACCTTGTCCTTCTCCGCTCTTGGCACCCACCCTGATATAAGAGCGGTCTTTTCCGTAACGCTTGAATACCTTTTAGCTTCGAGCAAAGACTTCTTTACTGTGACGTAGGTCTCTATCTCGGAAAGCCCTTCCCGCAATTCGTCCTTTAATCTCCCGAGGCTTGAGGTTACGGCCTCGATATCCTTTCTGCAGACGGCTATTTCATCTTTTATCTTCTTAACCACTTCTTTGGAAAGCTCCTGCGGCTCATGCTTTTGGTCGAGCCTGATCCACCCGAGGTCTCTCAACACTTTGTCCAGGAATTCCCTGTCGCGCCTCAGTCCTATAAAAAGAAGCTCCGCCCTGGAGCCTGACTTCCTGAACGGATAAATTATATGAGGTATATCCTTAAGGCTCCTTTCTAGGACCGGGAGGTTCTTCTCTTCGATGCTCCCCATCTCCGCCTTTAAAAATGAGTAGGACGATGGCGGCCTGTTGACGGAGAACGGCGCATACTCTTCGAGCCGTGAGAGCATCGCCTCTTTCGTGGTCAAACGGACATTCATGTCCTCCCGCTCGGTTATCAGCGGCTTGATGGCCTCTTCGGCCCTGGTCAGCTTCTTATCAGCTTCGTCGTAGGAAAAATCCTTCGGTTCTTCTTTTGGAGATAGCGCCATTCCGGTCTTCTTGGTTATCTCCCCTAGACGCGACTGGAGCGATTCATATAACGAATAGTCCTTTTCGATCTGGAACTGGGAAATATCTTCCATCCCTTTTTCAATGCCGCGTATATCAACCGGATGGAAGACGCCCGACTTCAAAAGGCGCGAGACAACATTCTCCATCCTTTCTTTAAGGACGGCTATGGTGACCAACTCCATCGCTTCGGATGTAAGCATCTAATATCCTATATATTTATTAATCTCGACAGCTCTTCTTTCTTTATGCCGCAAGCTTTAGCATATAGCAAAGATACTATGTTCCTGGTCTCTCTCCTTTTCAGGATGAGATAACCGAATACCGTTCCTATTGTGAAGGGATTACCCCCGAGGGCCTTCTTGACTTCTTTCAGCAGTATTTCGTAAAGAAAATTCTCTATCAGATGGATGCTCTCATCTGCCATGTCCTTTATCGGTATATACGGACCGAGCGCAACCGACTCGATGACTTTAGCTATCCCATCCGGAGTATAGAGGTTTCTCAGCATCTTCTTATTTATCATAGAGCCGCCGGGCATGAGCCATTCAAGCATGTCGCTTAAATTCAACCCGTAATATTTACGCAGCTTTATGAGCCATTGGATATTTTCGCCGTCTACCTCGATCGTGAGTATCTTTGACGCCGCTCTTCGGTCTGTGGGTGAAAAGGAATCGATACATGCCGTCAATCTCTTATAGTAGTCTATGTCTAAAGAAGCCTCGAGGAAGAATAGCGACTTTGTCGATTTGAATTTATCGCGCGCCGCCAGGAGAGGCTCCTTATAATCGGTCTTATCGAGCAGCACGATAACCTCTTCGATCGTCTCGGCTAGCGCTATTCTTTTATAGTCTATGTCGAAGATTATCTTCTCTCCCAAGAGATAATCTTCGATCTTCACCGGCTCTTTGCTGTGCCATAACCGTAAAACGACTTTCAGGTCCTCTGTTTCATATCTTTGCATCAGGATGGACACGAACTCCCTCTCCTTCTTTCCGGACAGCGAATCGCGCACCTTCCTGTAGATGGAGATATCGTTTAAGAGAAGCTTCCTCTCTAAAGCAAAGAGATCGAGCGATTCTGGACTTAAGCTGGAGAAGATATCCTGATACCGGGTTTTTTTAAGCTGATCTATGAGCTCGTATATATTTTTGGAATCGATAAGGCCTGTGAAAGTCGAGGGATCTATCAGATATGAAAGCATCGCTCTCACCTTTGCATTGGTGAAAGCGTATGTGGCCAACTGGCGCATGGCTAACCTTTTATGGTTATGATCTTTGAAAAGATATCCCCAGCTATTTTGGGTACATCCTTCTCTCTTTGGCTTCTTGAAAGAGCCGCGCCCTCTTTAGCCTCCCCGAGGATCTTGCCTTTCTGGGAGAGAAAAGCCTGTTCGGCGTCTTCTTTTTTGTTACGGGCCAGAGCTTCGGCTTTTCTGACGGCGTCTTCTATAAGGGAAATGGCTTCTTCTTTTGCTTTGAGGACTATCTCTTGGGATTGGTTTTGTGCCCGCTCTACCCTGGAGCGCGCGGATTGTTCTTCCTGTAGTATACGATCTACTATCTCACGCATTGTACTGATTTTACCATACAACAATTATATTGACAACAATATCGATATGATGTATTTTAATCCTATGCATCACTCAAAAATGAATTGTTGTGAAACATGCCAGGTGTATTGGACCTGTGAAACCAAGTGGTACCGCGGGGAGAAGGGCGAAGAGAACGCCTGCTGTCCGGTCTGCAACTATTTCAAGGTTTGTACTGCGGAAAAGCTAAAGCAGGATCCTAAATCCAAGTAGCCTGTTGTTTGTCAGCCCTTGCCATTCTTTTTTAGAACGACCCCGATAAATCCACAGAAGGCAAATATGGCGCCTACCGCTATCAGTATCCAGAATCTCTCCACATACTTTGCCGCATAGGCGGCCAGGAACATAAATACCAGAAAAGCTAGGTGTATTATCGCTTCAAGCGAGCTGAATGTCCGCCCCCTGGCCTCTTCCGGCATCGTTTCGTGGGTCATAGTATTCACCGAGACCATTATGGGGCTTGCCGCCATGCCGATAAGCCACGCCAAGAGCCCGCTCACGATTATATTCGGATATTTCCTGACAAGCAAGGTGAACAATATCACCGATATTCCCGTAGCAACAAAACTCAACATTATCATGCGGGGCTTTTCTACCTTTTGCCCCAGCCTGCCATATAATAGCGTTCCCAGCAAAAGCCCCACCACTAAGAACATGCCTATAAGTCCAAGGTCTAAAGTTGCCGTACCAAAAGACTCCTGTATAAATACTATCACAACGCACGAAATAGCGCCAAGTCCCGCCATCAAAAGGAAGAATACATATACTATAAAATGCATCTGGCTGTACTTCTTCAAATACATGACCCCGTCTTTTATCTCGGCAAATATAGATTTACGTATTGAGCTAGAGAGGGCCTCCCTCGTGACCTTCAGGTCCTCGCGGACCTCTTTCACGAAGGATCGCTGTACCATCATCCCTATGAGAGCGGCCGACGCGAAGAAGGTTGCCGCGTCTATATAAAAACCTCCTATCGCTCCGATGGATCTTATGTTGACGAGTATACCGGCCACGACCAACCCCATGACATTGCCGAGCATATGCGTCGTATCCGCCAAAGTATTGGCTACAAGGAGCTTATCTTTTGAGACTATATCGGGTATTATGGCCATTCTTGAGGGAATAAAGAAGCGTGATAGCGAAAATGCCAGGAATACCGCCAGGTAGACTAGAAGTATCTGGTGCAGCATGATAAATAAGGGAATGGCGAGTACCAGCACCCCGCGCAAAAGGTCCGATATGATCATGACGTTTCTTTTATTGAGCCTGTCGACCCACGCGCCGGCTATCGGGCCTATAAGGAATACCGGTATTATCGTAAACGAGATGAGTTTTGCCAGGGCTATCGCAGACCCTGGAGCGCTCTGGTAGATGAGCGCGACAAGGGCCATCTGCGTAAGCCTGTCGCCGAAGTTGGATATGATCTGCGCTATCCACAGGCATAAAAAATTACGGTCCTTTAATACATCTCTGAATCGTGTCATTTAATTATACGGAATATCGGCCCATGCCCGATTTTCTGGTTACGAAGGATTTAATATAAGCTAAAAGATGATCTGCGGCCTTTTGAGGTATGTCTATGAACTGCACTCCTATCTCATAAGAACCGCTGTAAGGGAGCTCTTTGATCCATACCAGTTTGACCAGCGCCTCAATGGTCAAACTGACCTCTCCAAACGTCATCTTGATCTTCAGGTGGCTGTCTTTGGGAATAAAATGGTGAACCATGAACCGTATGCCTCCCCGGCTAATATCCTCTGTGGTGAACTGCCCCATCATCGCGGTAGGTATAACGTTGTAAGAGATAGCCGATTTTTCCGGTATTCTTACATACTTTCTGCGCTCATCCATGTCGACCTCCGTCCTTTTTTAAATACAGGCTTCTTTTGCTCTCCGGAAATTTTTCGATCGCGTATCGAAGCATCGTCCTGGGCATGATCTTATAGTTTTTCTTTAGGAACTTTTCTTCCGCTTCCAGATCGCGCTTGCCGACCTCTCTGAGCATCCAACCCACGGCTTTGTGTATCAGGTCATGTTGATCAGATAAGAGGAGCTTGGCTATCCTTATTGTATCATCAAATTGATTATTCTCAACAAAATGAAACGTTGAAAGAATAGCGATCCTCCGCTCCCAAAGAGAGGCGGACCTTGCCAGCTCATATAGCACAGATCTGTCTTTATCCCGTAGGAAATCCCCGACGATATGCTTGGCCGTAACATCGACGAGGTCCCAATTATTTATATACTTGGTGTTTTTAAGATATATACGATATATCTTTTCCTTATCATTCGGGCTCGAAGAGCGATACTTGATAATAAGAATGAGGAGAGCGAGCAGCCTCTCCTCGTGAATAGATGACCTTAATAGTTTGACCGCGGATCTTAGCTCTATATCCTTGAGCTGCTTTGCCAGGTCCCTTAATACCGGTACGGTGACCCCTAAAAAGATATCGCCTTCGGCGTATTCACCCGGACCGGTCTTAAAGAAACTCCGGAGCACTTTCGCCTTTTTTGCATCCCGATACCGCCTCAGTGCATCTTTTATCTTCTTTATTGGCATGACCCCGTCTTAGCGGATAACGTCTATCTCTGTTTTGTAGCCTTGGATTTTGAGACGATCTCCGTCAGGACCCTATTGATCGATAACCAAGTATTAATATTCTCGTTCTCCATGCTGTCCGCCTTGTTCCGTATATCCCTCCCTAGGCCAGTCATGCCCTTGCGGGCCCTGAGGTCGCGCGGCAGCACTATTTTGAATCCCAGCTCTTTATCCGGATCATTGTTTATTGTAAGATGACCGTTATGCAGCTCTATAATGTCCTTCGCCACAGAGATCTCTGAAGCGACGTCAGCTCTCCCAGCGCAATCGGCAGCCTGAACACCGTGTTCAAATACAACATCCTGCTCTTTAGGTGAAAGCCCGGGACTTCTGTTCTCTACGGCAAGGCGCACTGTATCGTCGTCGGATGATACTGAAACATTTATGATGCCGCCCTGTGGCGCGGATCTTATAGCGTTATAAATAAGAGTGGTCGCCATTCTTGACAATTTCTTTTCGTCACCCCATAAATTCGCGTTTTCTGTTACAAATCCGGTTCTCACATCAGTATTATTATTTTTAGCGAACGGCTCCGCGCTGCTAAGCCCGGCTTTAACTATTTCTCTCAAGTCTACAAGCTTGCGATCCATACTGGTCCTGACAAACCCGGTGCTTGGAAAGTTTATAATATTTTCTATGAGACCGGCAAGCCTGTTTGTGGCGTTAAGGCATTTCTTTACCGTATCCCCGATAATGCCCCTCACCACATCAGTCACACCGGCGTTAATATTGCCCATCTCAAACTTTATAACCTCCAGAGGAGCTTTAAGATCGCGGCTTACGGACATCATGAACTCCTCTTTTTCTGAGTCGGCGCGCCTACGCTCCTCCGCGTATGTAAGAAGTTTTTCCGTCAGGTTTCTCACGAGGCTATAGGCATAGAAGAGGCCTGCCAGGGCTACCATGATCGCTATCGACATCTGGGCGCCATCTAGGCCCATAAAGATATCGTAAAGCAGGTGCCTGCCTACGACTATGTAGCATACGGCTAAGAGTGGTATCACGCAGACCAAGGCAAAGATGATATTGACTACATGGAAAGGATTGACGCCCAATTCAGCGATGATGATCTTATAGTCATTCTTGCTCTTCTCTTTGTTGTCTGCCATATGATCCTCCGTAGTTGTAAGGAGTGACCCGCCTTCGCAATCAACTCTCAATAGACCAGATGCTTCGGCGGTCACATCCGCCGAAGCATTCCGTCTATTACGCACTGAATGCGAAGGCGGATGGAGCTGGCGAATGGAGTCGAACCATCGACCTGCGGTTTACGAAACCGCTGCTCTACCAACTGAGCTACGCCAGCATTATTGCTGTAACTGTAATTCTGATAGTATCTTATCTACTTCTTCTGTGCTGCCAGCATCGGCTGCCTTAGGCGCTTGGGACCGATTTGGGACCAAGCACTTGCCAAGGAGGTCCACGGCCTTCCTTTTGTGGTCTGGCGACAGGTGCGAGTACCTGAGCGTCATCTCGATGGACTTGTGGCCCATCAACTCTTGCACTGTCTTAATATCTATGCCGGACATCACAAGGTGCGATGCGAATGTATGCCTAAGGTCGTGGAATTTGAAATCAATTATACCACATTTTTTAAGGACTGCATCAAAAGATTTTCTCACGTTCATGTAAGGCTTACCGTCATGGTGACAGAAGATATACGGGCTATCGGGATGCTTAGGGACTGCTATGAGGGCCTTCTTGACGATATCGCTCATCAGTACCTCACGTCGCTCACCGTTCTTGGTATGCAGCAGGTATATGACGCCTTGCTCGATATTAATATTCTTCCATTCGAGAGTAAGGATTTCAGACTTACGCATGCCTGTAAATAGAGCAACTATCAGGATGGGCCTTAGGTGCGGCGCTGCGTTTTCCAGGACCCTGCTTATCTCTTCCTTCTCGAGAAACCTCAACCTCTTGTTATTCTCCTTGAAAAGCTTAACCTTGCGAACCGGATTATCTTCGACCTTGCCCCAGGTGATGGCCTTGTTGAACATGCACTTCATGCAGGCCAGCTCTCTATTCACTGTCGCTGGGGCTACGTCCTTAATGCGGTCTGCCTTATACTGCTCTATGGCTCTAGGTGTTATCGCATATAGATACTTGCCGTTGAAGTGGGTGCCGAGCCTCTTTATCAGGAATTCATCTCTCCTGGCCACCCTAGGGCGCTTGTTAGGCTTGGAATAGAGCTCTATAAAGGTCTTGGCAAAGTCTTCGAACTTTATCTTCTCGTTCTTCTTTATATCCAGGTGCCTGCCTTCAGCCACTTCTACCAAGCGCTTCTGCCTGGACAGGACAGCGACCTTCTTGTCAGTGCTGATTGCCTCTTTTATACGCCTACCGTCGGCATCTGAGTAACTAATATACCAAATATTGCCTCGCTGAAATACGCCTTTCATGATCCACCTCCAATAGTAAGGGCACCGCTCTGTCATCTAGTAAATAACAGGGTATCGGATTGCTCCAATACGTAGCGGTGCCCATTGTGGACACAAAAAACCCGAACCCTTTGTTGCCATTTACTAGATGACGTTACTATTATATCACATCTTCGAGGGAAGACAATAGGCATGACTAGTTAAACTCGTCCACCTTTCTCTCTTTCATCCATTCGTCAATCTCTCTGATATCGAATTTCACAAGTTTTCCGACCTTGAAGTGCGGGAGCTTCCTCTGGTGAATCCAGATGTAGGCCGTGCCTTTAGTAATCCCTATATATTGTGCCAGCTCTTCTATGCCCAAATAACGACGCTCTATTGCCATGCTACGACCTTTTATCCTCTGTGTTTGCCCCATCATCCCTTACCGCTGATTTATGGACTCTGTATAACTCTTTGCCTCTCTCATAAGCCTCTTCACCGATACGTCTCCTGCCCCTCATCTGGCTCCAGTAGACCAGCTTATGGCACCGACGACACGCTAGCCTATCACCCTCCCACGGGATAAAGAGGGTCATCACCTTCCGACGGCAGCGCGGGCATAGCACAAAATGCCTCCACCTAAATAAAGGATGTCGCATATCGTAAATCTTTATTGGCAAGCCCTGCCTTGGGAAATAGTATATGTTCTTCAGCAGGATTGCATGCTCGCCCTGGCAGTCGCCGTCTACCAGGCTGCATTCTATCCTTGCGAGCTCTCCATCCCTCTCCGTTGTGCAGGTATACGTCCATATTGGGCCGCGCCCTGAGCGAAAGAACCCCTGGCTGGCCAGGAAGTTGACGTCTACGCAATAAGCTCGTTCAACTATTCTGTCCATATATCGTTTAGGCCTGATAAGGCTTTTATAGTTTCTATGCAGCCCCATACGTCTCACTACCCCCTTTTGGTCTCAATATTAGAGTGAGACCTCTCCAGAATCGCCAGAACTCTCAAGTACATGTTGTGGAGTTCGCCAGCATGTCCACATAACTTATCATTAGCACCGAACCAGACGATTGTTTCTCCTGGCTGAACCAGCTTGTCACACATAAAGCACTTGCGCCTTTTTCCTGTGTTCGTTTCTATCCTCATGATTGGCCACCAATTTGTTATACCCTTGAGGGGTGCCAAGTACAGCTTGCTCGCTGCGGCGAGCTGCGCTGTATATAGCATGACTTGCGCTTTCCCGAAATGTCAGCAACATCCCATTGTCCTTTCCCGAAATGTTGGCAATGTATATATTATTTTCTTTCTCTATATTCATGACTTTTCGGGAACGGCTATTGATAGATATCCTCTGCTAATCTCAGAAAGCATCCAGTAGTCTTGGGCTGCCCTTTTCTTCGCTAACACGCCGAGGGATGCTAAATCCTCTAGGATACGACGAGTTGAACCTATGGGATACTGCAACCTTTCTGCCATCGATGAGGTATCTATCCAGTCATTAACTTCGATTAAACCGTCTATGAGTCGTCGCCTGGCTTTTGGCAGACTATCCATCCCAACTCGATGTATAAGCCTGTATTCGTCTGGTCCAACGACATCGGCTCCATTTATAATAGCCAATCCATGCCCCAGGGCAGCTAATTGCTTGGCAAACCTTGGCGGAGCTTCTGGCTCAGCGACAAAAGCAATCTCCCTTGACCGTGAATCTCTTTCGACGCTGCTTCTTGCCACTACGCAAAAGGCTGATAGGTTTAGTATTTTATGTTTTGTTTCCTCAGGTGTCGTTATGTTTTCCCATGCCTTAGAGTCTTCAAATTGTCCGAGATAGGTGGCTATTAAGGTCGCAATATCCTCTCTCATACCATCCTCCTCGCCATTGTTATCTATGGCCCTGCTAGCTGATGCTATGGGGTCTTCTGCCGTTACCCTGTACTGAATAAACCTCTCACCTAAAACCTGGTACATTGCATAGTGAGTGTCTATTATCGGCGTAACTCCAGCAATAACGCCTACCTTGCCATTCCAATCAACTACTTTACCAGTACCAAATGCCTTCTTATACTGACCGTCATATATTTCACGCAGTTGCGCCAAAATCTCCTGCCTGGAGTCTCTATTGATGGTTAAGACAGTTGTGAAATCTTTTAGTATAAGTATTTGGTTATTGAGTTTCGGCAACAGGCTCATATCCCGCTTATCCTTGAACCCACTTACTAGCGTCTGTGGTGTTAACGAAGATATGGTATATATCCTCGGACTTTTACGTAACCCACGCAGTAACTCTGTTTTGAGCGTGCTTGGCGGTGCTATGATAAATAACCATAGAGGGTCGCCAGGATAATAATTCGTTACGACGGTAGCTAGTATCACTTTTAGCACGGATAAATCGGTAAGCGTAAGCCATCCCTTCACCTTGTTTTCTATGTCTTCGTATTTAATGCTCATATTGCTTACCTCGGCTTTACCATCTTTACAATGGTCATCACATCATTCGCACTAAACCACCTCCAGTTGCGAGCCGCATCGCGCTTCGGATGCACGAGCCCTTTACGGCAATATCCTCTTATCGTCGATTCACTAATGTTCAGCTTCTGAGCTACCTCCCTGATTGTTAAATATTCTTTACCCATGTTATCATCACCATCCTTTCCATAGTATATGTTACCGGACATTTTGGTCTCTTTTATACTCTGCCACTTTTTCATAAGCTCTTATCAATATTCGCCTTAGCTGTCTGTCAGAATATTTAAGATAGGCGGACATTCTTACTGTACCGATACCAATTCGATGAGATGTGAAAGCTATTTTCTCTATGTCGGTAAGCCCAGGTAAAAGCTCTTCTCTTTTGGTAGGGGTTATGGGACGTGTTTTTACGACTGGGCCTAGCGGGGCATGCTCCTCTGTTTCAGACTCTCCTTCAGAGCGTTGAGCGGCCCAGACTCTAAATAACTCTCTTTCACTCTTGGTGAGTTTAATGTAACGGCGTGCTACTTCCTGAAGCTTTGTTGGTAAACTATCTACTGCTTGGGAAAATAAAAAAGGCACCTTCGAGCATCCTTCCGCTCGTTAAGTGCCTCCGTGTTACTATTCGCTGGATAGCATTAACCATACCAATGGCGGGAACATATTATTATTTGAATCTTCGCTTGCTCCCTCAGCTAACTCGCTATGCGAATAAGCTGATCGCCACTGTGTAGCTAATGATAGTGTATCATACGATATGGTGTTATGCAACCTTGCTTATGTTATTTTTTGCTCATTGGACGGGATAATATAATAAATCCGAAATAAAGAACGAATATTGCAATAATGATTCTTGATGAACGTGGGACATAATTAGGGTACCATTTCTGCCACAGCCATTCTATCCCTAACGTTATTTGGTAGCCTATAAAAATAACTACTGCAACTATTATGAGGATACCCGCGACGCGGAGTAGCTTGGGAATCCATTTAAATATAATTCGTTCCAATAACCATCCAACCTTTTTCCTGATCTTTTTAGATGATAGACACCCAATCAAGATAAGCAGCAGAAGAGCAATTATTGTGAATAGCATCATTTACCTCGCTTGGCTTTAGCCTGTAGATAGGCCTGTTCTATAGTAAGCGGCGCTGTAGAAGTTTCTAGGATGTTCTTTGTTGCCTCTCTGTACTCCTCGAAATCCGGATACTTTTTTTCCAAATCCTGTAGCTCTAAGAGTGCCAAAATATCGCTCACAGCTCTATTAATCTCATCTATTTTCTGCTTATAAACTGGCAACACATCTTCCGCAACAGCTGCTTTAGCATTATCTACGGCAAGAGTTAAAAACTGAAGAGGCGTAAGATTGTTAAAATCAACTCCCACAGGAGGGGGCACCCGCAGACTAAGCCGGATGCGGTTATCTATAATGATATCGTTACTCTCTCCCTTATGGCTCTTCGCCTTGTCGTCTTTTGTTCCAAGAGACTCGAGGCGGTCAAATAACGAGACTGTCCATTTAATCTCTTCCAGGTCCTTGCGTAGCTTCTCAACGGCATCGCTTATCTTCGCCACATCTTCTTTCGTAGCATACTTTGTTTCATCCACAGCACACCTCCATATCTGAGCATAGTATATCACCGTATGCGTACGGTGTAAATAGCCCACATGTTCTGCCATAATAGCACCGTATGGATAAGGCTATCGAGAAGAGACTATCTAGGCGTATTAGGGAGCTGCGAAAAGAGAAAGGGTTGACCCAGGAAAAGCTTGCTGAATTGGCAGGGGTTGACTATAAGCATATACAACTGCTGGAAGGTAAGAATCCTTCTGTGCCTAAACTGGATACCGTTGAGAAAATAGCTAAAGCGTTCAATATCTCCGTAACGAAGTTGCTTGATTTTAAGTAAGCAATAATTCCTACCATATCATTCCTCCTTAACCTTAAAACTAATATCCCCGAGGCTTATAATACCGCCTTCCGTGCCTGTTCCCTCCAAATACATTCTTCCGTCCTTTTCAAAATATACTTGTTTGATATTATATAGTATTCTGTGGTCAATATTCTTATAGTGCGGGTTTTCTGACAAATCCGCCCTAAAATACCTAAAGGTGCCATCATCAATAATTCCATACTTAACATATGATTGTTCACAATCTTCTAAACATACCTCATACATTTTGGGGGCAGGCCTGCATAGCATGTATTTAAATATCATGCCTCCTGCTACAATGACTATTATAATAAATAATATCGGAAAACAGGTACTCAATGCTTTCGATATTTTTAAACTGCTACTCGACTTTTCTTTTGCGCTATAAGTCATATAAGTTCACTCTTTTGGCTGCTCTTCACAGAACGGCTCATACTTTTCTTTGGTTGTATACTCTCTTGACAATTTATATCCAGCATCAGTCAGTTTATATGTTGATACCGTAAATAAGTGTAGACTGCTATGCCCCTCGAAAAGTTTGCTTGCGTCACCGACATCTTGGCTCATGCTAGGGTCGCTAACTGCCCCCCACAGAACAATCTCTAGCTTACCATCACCATCCATATCTTCTATCTTAAAGTTAGGCTGGATTCCAGCAGGCTCCAGTGTGGCGATATGGGTTTTCATCTCTGCATCCTTATAGAGTTCTAATCGCAGAGAATGGTCGGACACGCCCTGGCCCCATATAACTTTAATTGTTTCTTGATTCCTATCGCCATATAAACCCATAAGCCCTATATCTATCTGCCCACGATAATCTGCTTCACCATCTACCGCTTTCACATTAGGATCTGGCGCATGACTTATCCATTTAATGTTCTTGTAATAATCTCCCCAGAAAGGCATGTCGGTGGTTGCTTTGTGCGCAAGCATATCATCGAACGTTATGGCATAAGCTGATGATAATACAATGCCCAGGAAGGCATAGATAAGTACCAGTAATGATTTTATGTATTTATTCTTTCGATAACCCATCTTCTCTGTCCCCGTCACTTTGCTGGAAATCTCAATTCAACATCTTTCTCGAGCGATCCACCCCCACGCTGGTCCTTGGATGGAGGGATAATAACCTTGTCTGGATATACCTTAATATCCCCATCGTACCTATCACCTAAAGTATAAGTACCTACGACTGTCATAAGCAGTTGCTTATCTTTCTTATCATCTCTCATAATAGTACCTTCTGAAAATTTGATAAGTAAAAGGTCCGTAAAAGCGCCCGAACCGCCGCCATTTTCGAACATTTCTATAACATGACACCCATTAGCTAACCTACCGAGCCAACGATATCCGAAAGCCTCATATAATGTAATATCTTTCAGGCCTTCTTTTTTCTCGGAAAACCACCAGTTGCCCCTCTTCTCGATGGTGCTTAACTGATATTCATTCGTATCGAATGATGAAGCCACGTCAACGGTTGTCACTATCGGCGGACGCTTGTCCGACATCCAGTTATAAAACTTGCCTACCAGGAATGGATGTATCGGCTTACCTTTGTAAGTGAACTTGGCGTTTGCCTCATTCAGCTGCATGGTTGCAATTGAAGATGTTGCTAATACGCCGATAGCACATATCAGAATCGCAGCAACTATGAGCCATTTATAAGCTGTTTTCATCTGTTACCTTTGTTATGTATTCAGAAACCCTATTTTCTGCTTAATAGCGAAGTGATTTTATTTTATAATTGTTTTTCAATACTAATGCTTTTCAGAAAATTCTTATTCGCAATACTTACCCTCGTAAAAAGTGTTATGGCAAACATTATAATACGCGGATTAAGACCTTCTTCATAACCGCACCTCTTACAAAACTCCTTCCCAAGCCAGTGAAGAGGGTTTGGTTTCCTGGAATCCTTTAATGCGTTCGAATATGCTGCATAACGTAATAACAACATTTCCATAAATTCATCAGAATTTGCAAAGATACCATTATTAGCAAATATATCCCAACATGCATCGTGGAAAGCGTCTATCAGACGGTGCCCTTTATGCTCATCTATGTTCTTAAAATATGCGGAAATACCCTGAAACACCATAAACATATTAAAGTAAGCCCATTCTTTTAGTGCACTTACTTTATCTATTTTAAAATATCCTTCGGAAAATAAATGGTCGAAATCAGCTATATCTTTATTAAGTTCTCCAGCCAATAATTTACCGAACTTTTCATATGTTTGCATCTATATCCTCTTTTGCTTCTCCTTAGGCTTCAGCAGAACTTCAGCTAATTCTATGAGGCGCTTCCTCGAAGCCTTGCTCTTATTGAATTTCAGCGTTATCTTTAAGGCCTTCTCCTTCGCTCGTCTTGGCCTTCTTCGTCCCATCCAGGTTCTTCCATTACGTAAGAGTCTTACAAAAATCCGTAAGTTCTTTCTCCATGTCTTCAAGCTTAGGTAGTACTTCTATCTTGAGAACGTCTATCAATATATCTTGAGCTTTTTTTGCTATATCCTGCGTTATCTGGCCTGGTGAGTGTATTATGTTATACGAAGCTATATGATAAGCATTAATCATGAAGTTTGCAGAAGAAATAGCCAGATATAAATTTAATAATTTATTTGTCAAATCTTCTTTTTTCCATAATAGCCTAAAATGTTTGGTCAACTTTAAATTATCCCATACAAAGGTCTGCAAAAATAATGGCTGCCAATTCTTGAGCATCGCTTTGCACTTAAAATTGTTATCCGTAATTTCGACTTGTAGATTAAGTATAGACTGCCTCCCTTCTTCTCCTAGTTTCGTTTTTTCTTCTATTTTTTTTAGCCCATACCCTAATACGATACCAAATGCTGCAGAATTAATGACTATCTTGATAATATCATCGATTTTACCATTTCTATAAACCGTGATATACGATACTATGAATGATAAAGCTACGAGTATTATTACCCTACTCCACCATATATCTTTTATTTTCCCAATATCAAGGTCTACAAGGTTGCCAATTCCGCTATAAATTTGTAGCACTACTGCAAAAAGAAAAATTAACCCTCCTTCAACTATCATAACTATTTTATTGGTTAGCATTACTCCTGATGGTCTATGAAATATTAATGCCGTCCAAATAATCAACATGATACTAGATAAAATTAAATAAAAAAGATACTTCCTGGATACAAGTTTCATGTTAATTTCTCCTATACTTTTCAATAAATATCATTGAAACTTCAATTTTCATACTGTTTTATGCGCAGCTACTCTGTAGGATACGAATAAAAAAGCAACCCTTTAGGGCTGCCAAGTATTGTTATATATTCATCTTTTCATCCGAACCTACTCCTTCGTAACTATGAATAAATGATACCACTTTGGTATAGGTAGGTCAATCTGAAATAGTATAGTCACCTACTTAGGGGCGATTTTAGTGTAAACTACTATTGATTTAGCACCTTACTATAATTAGGTGTATAGGAGCCCTACACCGTGCCATAATAAGGTGTTATGGAAGCATCCATAAGACACAGATTAGGAATAAAAATAAAAGAATTGCGCAAGAAGTGTGGTTATACGCAGGACAAACTTTCCGAGTTAGCCGACATAGATTACAAGTATCTCCAGCGGCTTGAGGGCAAGACTCCTCCCGCTATACGTATCGATACCATTGAAAAAATCGCCAGAGCGCTGAAAGTGGAGCCTTCGGATTTATTAAAGCCCTGATACCTATGGACAATGACAGCATTCAGAACCTACTACGCACCACACTACAGAAATCTGGCAAGACCTCCCCGTCCTATCCCAAAAGAATGTTGAACATCGAATGGGCCAATAACCTCTCTCGTATGGGTCTGGCTTACCGCATAAAGGAAAAGCAAATACTAATAAAGTCAATAAGCTCTACGGAAGAAATATATTTGCAGTACCCCGGCAAAGAAATGGTCGAATCGTTAAAAAATAAAGTGCCTTGGTCGCGACCATTGGATTTTCGACCTAAGTTATACTATAAGACCCAAAAAACCTATCATGATGATATTGCTTTTGGCGCTTTATGGGAAGACCTTGAAAATAGCTTTGCCGTTGTTAATGATAAGAAGACGTTTAGAATGCTTGCCACCGTATTTTATAGGATGGCGTTTATGGTTGACCATATCCTAATGCCAAAAGAGAAGCTTAAAGTAAACTTATTGGAAGAAGAGGGAGTGGTAAAAGAATCTATTGAGGAATTTGAGCCAAGATATGCTTATAATCCTGACAATCGAATAATAGCTATCATATCGAAGGCTATACCGACCATATGCGATATGCGTCTTCAATCTTTTCTTCACTATATGGACCTTTTGACCTGGAATGAAGATTGCAAATATTACTATGGAAAAAATGGAATCGTCACCAAGGCTGACCAGGCCACTATTTGGCTCAATGCCACTGGCAGGGTCAACACGCTATTAACGATGGTACACTTTTTGGGATTATTACTTGGAGAGATAAAACACTCTCATCTCTTTGCAAAATTTGCCAAATTCGGCGTTGCTGGAGCCCGAGGGCAAGATGTATTAAAAATATGTAATGGCTTCATATCGTAAGCTAACGAGGCCAATACGAGAAGTTATGCCTGTTGCACTGGGCATCCCTCCAAAAGCATCCAGTCCTAGAGTCTCAAAATCAATGAAAGGCAATAAGGCAAATGGCACTAAGCCTGAGATATCATTACGCAAGGCTCTTCGTTCCCGTAGGTTAGCTGGATATCGTCTTAACTTTAGGAAAATACCTGGTTCTCCCGATATATGTTATCCATCCAAAAAAGTTGCTATCTTCGTCAATGGATGCTTTTGGCATAGGTGCCCGCATTGTAAGCTGACCCTTCCAAGATCAAATAAGGTATTTTGGCGTAATAAGTTTAACCGCAATAAGGAAAGAGACAGGCTAAAGACTAAAAGGCTTAGGAATGCTGGATGGAAAGTTTTAACTGTATGGGAATGTCAAATATATAGCAATGCGGATAAGGTAACTACCAAAATATCTAAATATATCAAACTCTCTTAATAAGCTCTTTTCCTATTTTTTCTACTACCCCTACCACTATAGCGTTACCCATAAGAAATGCCCTCTTCACGTCAGGCACGCCTTCTGTGTGATTATCTGGGAACATATTCAATCGCTCAAGCTCTAATGGCGTCAGGCGCCTTAACCTACCGTCGCTTGTTGAGACGACATGCTTAAAACGAGAGGGCGAACTACCACCCTCGCCAGTGATAATGGTCCTTGAGGGCTTGTTTAGGTCATCTGGAAATATCATCGGCCCCTCATCATACTTGAACGTCTTCCCTGTCCTGCTGCTAGTCTCCAAAAGATGTTTCTCTCCTTTAAGATATTTCCACCGTGGTATATCTTTTTCATCGATATAGTATTCTTGCGGCACTTTCTCATCAGGAATCAATATATCTTTTAAAGCCTTGGGCTCCCCCTTATAAGCTGGCTTCGTCTTCTCGGTAAAAAACCTTCGTCTTATCATAAAGCCCGTGTTTTGAAAAGGAGTCTTGCTGGGTCTTTCACTGTCTTTGGATTTATTAAATTTGTCGGTCAACTCTACTAAGTCACCTTGTATAAGAAATGCTGGATAGAGCAGCTTTCTTTCGACTTGTGAGACTGGGAAGGCTTTTGCCATCACACCATCTTTAAACATCCAGGATGAGGCTATACGATTTACGTCCTTATTGAGTCTTTTGTAAGCATCTGTGGTCCTATGATATCCGACCATAAAGATCCGTCTTCTTCTTTGAGGCATTCCATAGTCTGCGGCATTGACGACTCTCCACTCTACGGCATATCCCAAATCTGAGAGGGAAGCAAGCATAAGAGAAAAGTCTCTGCCACGTTGCTTGGTAGGAGACTTGAGAAGCCTGTCGACGTTCTCAAGTAATAGATACCTGGGCTTCTCTCTCTTTTGACTTAATATCCTGTGTATCTCCCACCATAAGACACCCTTTTTGCCTTCTATACCCATAGCATCTTTAGAGGGGCGAGCAACGGAATAGTCCTGACACGGAAAACCACCTACTAAAAGGTCATGACTGGGAAATCGTTTTACTGAAGCTATGTCTTTATTCGCATGTCCTTTTTCACCAAATCTTTTTACATAAATATTAGACGCATGCTGAAGACTCGATGCGGGCTCCCACTGGTTAGACCAAACGACTTTAAAATCAGGCTCCTTCAAGCCTAACCTAAAACCACCGACACCTGCAAATAACTCTACGACCTTTAGTGGAATATCTGTCTTCTCCATGATATTGGGATTATATCACTAAATATTAATCCATAAAAGATGTTTTACAATCCAAAACTATTCTATAGCGAGACTCACTTTAACCACAGCCATTGCCTTCTTATCTAGCGAGTCAGTATAAGCCTATACCTAGGGTAGGGTCATCGATTCTACGAGCCGGGAGGGCCTTCTGCAAGGGCCGTGGGGAGCAAAGAAACGATTTTACGGGGACTTATGCCTTGCGTCTTCTCTTTATGAAAGCGGTTATAATGCCGCCAAGACTCATGAGTAGAAGAGATGATGGCTCTGGTACCGTGCTATTAGCAGGAACCCATTGCGGGTCCGTTCCATCTACCAGTAATGTATAGCCAAGCTGACCATTATTTGAATATGGGCTTAAGTTATGCGCTACCTGTCCTGTGCCCTCGTCAAAGTTCCAGGATGCTACGAGGCCTGGTTCATTTCCAGTCAGCGGCTGATTTGCCCAATATTGTAGGTCATTTTGATTTTTTGCTCCATTCCAAATTCTAACGTCATCTATCATACCATTAAAGCTTCCACTCACACCCCCGCCAATAAATAAATCGGTAACCGGCTGAGCTATACCTGGTGACCCAACTTGCGTTCCATCTAGCGTGCCATTAACGTATAATTGCGTAAGGCCCCCGCTGAAAGTACTTGCTACATATGTCCATTCATTTAGCGGAATGGCAGTATTGCCTGTTAAGTCTGCTATGAAATGAGGCCCATGACCACCAAGCTCGATTCTTAACTTACCACTATCTCTAACTGTAAAAATATAGCTGTCAAATTGCGTTCCAAGAATGTCTCGTGCTCCACCATAAGAGTAAGGTTTAATCCATGCTGTCATAGTATAACCATTGGTTAAATATTGAGAATCGTTTTTTGGAACTAGAATTAAATCATCTACCCCATCGAATTCTAATGCATAATTTGATGCATAAGCTGATGTTGAGACGCCTGCTATAAGCGAGAAGGCTATTAGTAGAGATAGCGTTTTAATATTCATGCTTTTTTCCTCTTGAGGAACCTGAGCCCAGCTAAGCCTAAAGGAAGCAGAAACATTGTGGCTGGCTCGGGGACGACATTGGCAGATGCACGATATATTTCGTAATCGGTGCCATCGTACCCCTGCCAAAACACCTCTCCGCTATTGTTTATTTGTGGATATAAATTCGCGGCTTGCATAAATGGTAAATTCCCATATTTAGGGCTGTTAGACAATTGGATTATTTCGCCTGTGGATAATGTATACATGTAAATCTGCTGGACACCATTAGCATCTCGCCCCTGCCAAACAATATTGCCATCATCATTTATATCAGGGCGATTTTGAGTATATGACGTATCATATATCAATTTTTTAGTAGCACCATCAAACGCATATATGCCTCCTGGTCCAGACCATGCAGCTTTTCCATTGTCACTTAAACCAAAAGCATCATATATGGTTCCTAAACCCGTTGTATTTATTCCATTAGACCAATACAAGGTGCCGCCCGAATTTTGTGCTGTTATGCCATTTTTGGCTATCTGGCTATTAGTGTCACTGTAATCAAAACCTTGAATACGACTACCAGGAAAAGTGGTAGTGGAATTGTTCGCATGGTCATAATAATACCACTGCTGCTGACCTCGCCACATTACATCTGTATTGTCATTAATAAAAGGAGATTCTTCGGCATAAGGACCAAATGGTGTATTGGAAAGGTTAGATGTTGTTTTTGCAGAATTGTCATATAAGAATATGTCTCGGTCAGAACCACCCTGCCAGGCTATATCTCCGTTTGCGTTTATCCTTTGCTGACCGTCCGAATATGGGTCATTGGTTAATCTTGTGGTTGTTTTCAAAGAATGGTCATAGAAAAATATGTCACCATATGCATCAACATACCCCTGCCACACAACATCGCCGCTATCATTAGCCCTTGGAAGTTGGTCAGTATATGAATTATCTGTGAGCTTACTAATGTCCCAATCCGCAGAAAAGGCATTAGCGCAAACAGAGCAGCTGATCAAGATAATCAATGTTAGAACTTTCCTCTTCATCTCTTTCTCCCGGGTTAAATGGACACAAAAATACTCTACATTATTAAGTACAAGCACTAATCATGCCAATATAGTCTAATTGCAGCGGTTATAACCACTTATGGATAAAGGAGATAGCGTAGGGTATGACAGACTATGACAGGCTCAAGTGTGTACTTAGCTGGACGCCTATGCTGGGATTAGACACTTTAGAGTGCATAGGCCAATGGTAAAAATGGGTCGCGGATTTTTTGGTGACTATCGAAACCGAGGGTGGCCCCGTTGGGGGGAAGCGAAAGATTCTGCTATGCCTGGTAACGGAAAGATATCTTGGGACCGATTTGGGACGTTCTAGGTTATAAAAGATTAAAACTGGTTAAAGCAGGTTAAAGATGAGAAGTGCTGTAACTTATTGATGTAGAATGTAATTAGAGTAATATCAGAGGGTTACGGTTTACCGTCGGGAACGATTACGAAACCGCTGCTCTACCAACTGAGCTACGCCAGCATGTGTCTAATACCGTCTGAAACCTCAAAGCGCATCGCAGTCCCTCCGAAGCCCTACCTCAGTATTCATATTGAAGGGCGAAGGAGGACCAACTGAGCTACGCCAGCATGTGTCTATTAACTCTATTGTTACAAAGACTTACGAAAATATTCTATTGTGCCCACTTCTTCAGCTTTAGGCACTTGTGCTGTATTTGTGCTGATTTTATAATTATAGCAGATATTATGAGGAGTGTAAATTCGTTTCGGACGATAAAAATTCTCGTTACTTATTTCCAGGAAGCGGGGCGTTGCAATACGGTATCGTCAATCTTTATAATATCGTTAAATTGGCACGTCTGTAAATGTTTTGGCTTTACTTTTCTATGAAAATCCGTTACTAACTTTAGCTCTTCCGCTCTTCTGCCTATAGGTATAACAACGCCTATCTTCTTTGTTGGAAATGTATTTTTGACTGCTTCTATGGCAGGTATAAGGTCACTATCGCCAGATATAATTATTGCCGTATCCCATATATCTTGAGTTGCGGTTTGGAAGAGCTTTATTGCAATATTAACATCTGTCTGTTTTTCTTCTGGTATTTGATAGGCTTTATGGCATATACGGCAAACTGTATCTTTCATCCTGAACGCTCCAAAAATCGGCTTCACGCCCACTAATTGGAGAGCCTTGACATAAATCTGATGCTTTGCTAGCTTTCCAGGATTCCATGTAACATATGAGGTAAAATAGAATATCTCGGAAATGGTATCTTTGGGATAAATAAAGCATTTAGCGAATTTTGCAAGGTTTAACCACTTATATTTATAATAGGCAGGATTAGCGTCCAGGGCATGATAAAGATTGAAGCCGTCTATGAAAACTGCTACTCGGTTCATCGTGTTTTCTCCGAAAAAAAACCCGAACCCACCAGGAGTTCGGGGCCAATGAGATATTAAGCTCATTGGGATGATAGCGTGAATGATATCAAAAGAACGCTAAACTGTCAATCTTTTTTTACACCCTTTTCTCGCCTTCCACCTATAGTATATCACAAGAATTAATAATTACAAGCCACCCCCGATTTTCCGAAATCTCAAGGCTATTTTTCTACCTTGACTATCTTGTGATAGGCGAGAGTGCCCCTAATGCCCTGAAAGAAAGCATATCCAAATAGGCATATTAAGTATATTACTACAGGTGGCGCTTTCAATATATTCTCCATATTTATAATAAAAAGAACAAACATCGTTATAACGCAAACTCTGCTTTTCTTATAGATACCAAAAGACAAACCAAGAATAAAAAATACATCTATCAGATTCCATAGGTCAAGTCCCCAAAGTCTTCCGATTGCCCCACATAAAGTTATCAAAGCAGCTAGAATACCAGCTATCCAAGCATACCTAATCAATCCATTAGCCTCTGCTAACGTCATATCATTCTCCTTTCAAGGGTGGTGGGGTTGTTTTATTTCTGATAATTTAAAATTTTCTGTTATTCTCTCCGAAATCTAAATGGTTCATTCTTCCTTGAAAAATATTTGTTCTTAAAACATTCATAATTAGCTAACCCCATCTTTGCTACCACACCCCATTTGAATAGCCTTATAAACCAAAGCCCCATATAACAAGCGGTTAAAATACAGGACACGAGAAGGTAAGTCTCCCTTACGGGATACGATTGAACCACCTGTGCTAATATATAACATAACAAGGCAGGTAAGCCTAATCCTAATATTATAAGTCCTTCTTTCGCTATGATTTTCTTGATTTTAGGACTCGCTCCATCTCTCCTCTAATGTATGTTAAAATCCTCTATAACTATACCCCATAACCCAGTAAATGGCAAATATCGGATATTTTCAGGTTTTTATTTTGTGCTGTTTTTGTGCTGAGAAGATAGCTAAATTGCACTGTAAGTCCGATAGATACAGATAGATTGAAATTCTACTTACCCGTCGGGAAATATAGCTAAGTGATTGGTATTGTGAGGGTTATGAAAACAGCCTACTTGTTGTTACGAAACCGCTGCTCTACCAACTGAGCTACGCCAGCTTATCTATTGCTTATCTATGGCAGTCTCTCCGAAGCCCTACCGGCTATCTCTTGTTGAAGGGCGAAGGAGGACGCCAGCATTATGCTACTAACTCTACTTGTTGCAACGAGTTAGGTAAACTATCTATTTCAATAATATTTTCGGTTTTAAGCACTTGTGCTGTATTTGTGCTGATTGTATGATTATAGCAGATTTTGTGAAGGGTGTTAAGGGTAAAGTTTTATCACCCTTGCCACCCAAATGATGAGGTGATGATTTATGAGCTGCCCCTATTTCTCAATCTTATCTTGAAGATTGCGGTATTATGACCAGAAACAGCACCGCATACCCTATAAGATAGATTATTGAAATAGCTATCCCTGCTATCGCTAACGTCTTGCCTTTAAGCAACCCGTTGCTTTTCTTTATATCATACAGAACTCGTCCGCATACATAGAAACAGATTGCCTGCCCTACAACGGGGATAACTATGCAAAATATAGATAGGAGGAAGCCAAAAATAGACGCACCTGCAATACGCGACTTTCCTTCTTGGACGACTTTTTCTATCGCCTCTTCTCTCTCTGTGCCCACAACAAAGGTTTTACATATCCTATCGTGCAAGGTCCTTTTTTGCTTATCTATCACAGCCATAATAAACGAAATAACAAAAATTACTCCTCCAATATTCCCTAATTGATAAACCACAAAGAAGAGATATCTCAAGAAAGCCCTCTTATATCCTATTACCTCGCCGTCCGAATTAACGACCTTCAATCCCATAGCCTTCTTACCTGGAGTCTGCCCTTTCTTCCCAACAAAATAAGTGAAGTATAATAGAAATATTCCGAACAATATTACCTGAAGCAATATGGCTGACTTTATATTTTCTGGCAATTTGAATTGTTCAGCGGTTGGAAAACCACCTTTTCCTAAAATAAAAAAATAGGCCAATACAATTATAATGGTAGGTACTGCCAATACAAACCCATCGGCTATATATGCGATAGCTCTTTTCCATAACTTTCCTATTTGGTTAAACTCGCCTTGAAACAACTTTATTTCTCCCATCTCGCACCTCCGTTATTTCTTCTTTAGCGTCCTTACCGCCCAAATGATAAAAATTTTACCACAAAGTTGGGGAAAAGAATTAATGCTATAGATATCGTTATTATAAGAGCGGCAAATATTATAACGGACTTTGGAACTTTTACTATTCTATATCCATACCTCGGCGACGAAGGATGAGTAGGATGTTTAGACCCGTCTCTGTATAGTCGAAGAATCCATATACCTAAATAAAAAAAGATAAGGAGACATAATATAAAAGCATACACTGCCGAATAACGATAGGGCGGCAATCTTACTGCCTGTAAAAAACAGAAGAAAGCAGGTGTGCCTAATCCTAATATTATCAAAACTTCTCTCAGGATGATTTTCTTGATTTTAGGATTCATTCCATCTCTCCTCTAATGTCTGTTAAAATCCTCTACAACTATACCCCATAACCCAGGAAATGGCAAATATCGGATATTTCAGGGTCCTTGTTTTGTGCTGTTTTTGTGCTGAGAAGACAGCTAAATTGCACTGTAAGTCCGATAGATACAGATAGATTGGAATTCTGCTTACCCGTCGGAAAATATAGCTAAGTGATTGGTATTGTGAGGGTTATGAAAACAGCCTACTTGTTGTTACGAAACCGCTGCTCTACCAACTGAGCTACGCCAGCATTATGCTACTAACTCTACTTGTTGCAACGAGTTAGGTAAACTATCTATTTCAATAATATTTTCGGTTTTAAGCACTTGTGCTGTATTTGTGCTGATTGTCTGATTATAGCAGATTTTAGAGGGGCTGTAAATTCGTTTCGGCTTGCAAGATGCCGTTGGGTTACCTAAGAAAACGAGTGTCCCAAAAAATGACTGTCACCCATATGTGTATGCACCTATATGTTCCTATATGTTAGCGTCATCTCGTAATCGTCCGAAAAGTATCTATTGATAAACCTAAAATAACCCATACCAAAAATGAACCCAACATGCATGTAAGCGAAAACATGCAATTTGATTTTAATTTCGCAACTATTATATCACCAAGGTTATCTTCGGAAGCAGCAAAATTATACAACTTATTACTCCACCCCATGCCTCCATATATGACCTTATGCTTAGTTTCAAGATACCTCTTGAGCCGATAGAAACTATAAACATTAATGATGACAGATGGTAGAAAGCAAAGTAACATATAGGCCCCATAAAAAATGCTATCCGAAATAATCTTGTGAAAAAGCATGCTAAGCGATATAGACAGAGCAAGAACCCAGTAAATAGAATATATGATTTTTAAAGATACGATTTTATCGATTTTAGGATTCATTCCACCTTTCCTCTAATGTCTGTTAAAATCCTCTATAACTATACCCCATAACCCAGTAAATGGCAAATATCGGACATTTTAGGGTCTTTATTTTGTGCTGTTTTTGTGCTGAGAAGAGAGCTAAATTGCACTGTAAGTCCGATAGGTACAGATAGGTTGAAGTTTTGTTTAAAAGAAGAATTACCTGTAAGTTCTTTCGTTTCTTTTCCTAATGCCTAAAATCCACACTGTTTTTTTGCGGTCATCAACATCATAAAGAACGCGATAATTGTCTATAGTTAATCTATATTGCGCTATAAAATTATACATTTCCAAAGGCGGCTTAATTTTAGGCTCACCTTTTGGACGAGGGTTATTAGCTAGGGACAGCGCCTCATTAAGTATCTCGTCTTTAAGATGCTTAGACTCTATATCTTCGAGTTCCTTGAAAAACTTCTTCTCAATAGATGCATTCGGGAACTTAACCTTATACACGCATCCCTCTTTTTTTTATAGAATCCGAAAGCAGTACACCGCGCGCGCCTTTACGAATAGCTCGTCTTCCTTCCGCTATCGTTTTGAGCGCCTTGCTATCATTAAACTCATCGATAATGTCAACGAGTTCAAGCGCGTCTTCATACGGCAAAAACACGCCGGCAGGATGTCCGTGCTCAGTTATAAGATATGCCTTGCCCATATTGATAAATGAGCACGCTTTATTGCGAAACTCTCTGGCTCCTATCCTGGGAGCTCTCAGTAATGCTGTCGCAAGTGTCATTTTCCTCACCTCCTAATGTAGCACTACTTGTGGCTACATTATAAGTATACCCAATAGATATAGATAAGTCAAATTTTATTTTGTGCTGTTTTTGTGCTTAAAGATAAGCTAAATTGCACTGGAAGTCCGACAGAAGGAATGATCCCTGCCCCCTATTATTACGCTTGACGCTTATTCTATCGCAAAACTTACCGTCACGACGGCCATTACTTTTTTGTCGAGTGAAGTGGTATCATTCATGCCATAATCTGAGATATCCGTCGAAGTCGCCGGCGTGATCTGAAATACGCCCATCCTGGCCGACCGCATCAAGCCGATCTTGTTGCCGGCAGCTTTAACCATATTTTCGGCGCGCAGCTTCGCGTTCTCGGAGGCCTTGGCTAGCATCTTGATCTTTAGCTCGTCGAGCTTCATGTAGAAATACTCGGGTGCCTGGGATTCGAGCTCGATACCCTGGTTAATAAGCTCGGTGACCTCCCTGGATACGTCGGTGATCTTCTCAACATCGTTCGATCTTATTTCCACTGATTGATACAGTAGGTAGTACTGAATATCATTGGTGTCGTTACCCTTTTCGTTCTTCTTATACACGGTAGTTGTGGCGACCGAAGATACGTTGACATCATCATCGGCAACACCTTTTGTTTTAAGATAGCTCTTTATCTTTTCAAGATCGCTTTTCAGGCTGGCGTAGGCCGCTTTGAGGCTGGTATCTCTCCTGGAAAAGTTGCCTTTCCATATTATGTAATCGCTCCTGATCTCTTCCGTGGCCGATCCTGTAACGCTTATCTGCTCTCTTGTGAATTTCATTACCTTTAGAACTCCACCGGACAATATCATGCTTGAAACTATCGTTGCCGCCGCTATACAAATACCTAAAATAATGATCTGCGAATTCTTTAAAAAATTCCCGCCTTCCATTGCCTTTTCTCCTTAGCTTTTCCAGTTCGTTCGAAACAAAAGTTATTTTATCGGCCCATCAACGATGTAACCTTGGCATCCTCCCTTCCATCAAACGCCGTCCTGTGCCGCCTGGATCTTATAGAGACAAAAAACCTCCGCTAGTCACAGCAGACTGAGGGAGGTTTTGCTTATCTCGAATTATCTTTATTTTTAAGAAGCTTGTCTATCTCTGCCGGATCTATCTCGGTAAATTCTATTCCCACCTCTTCATCTAACGGGGCATTCCGGCCAAGAGCTCTTAACCATCTTACTTTACCCGTAGCAGGAATATACTCTCTAGTCTCTTTATTTTCCATCTCAAGCTTTACGGTATCGCCCTTATTTATGGTCCCTGAGGATGCGGACATGCATAACCCGCCCCTTGAAATATCGTTTGATAGAGTATAACCGAATGGCACCTTCTTGCTTTCCGGATAGTATTTTACTTGAAAGGTAGAGCTGGATCGGGGAAATCTTCTTTTGTTTTCCATGTCTTTACTGGGTTAAACCTAACAAAATTCACTGTACCGTGAAATATCCTGCGTGTCAAGGGATATATCATTATCTCTCCCAGAGCTCCGGCCGATTTTTGAGCACTTTTAAGAGGGAGTCCACAACTTCCGCCGAATGCTGCGTGCCGCGGGACTTTTCCAGCTCCGACATTATAGCTTCTTTGCTCAAAGGCTGCCTGTAAGAACGCGCGGAGTTCATAGCGTCAAACGTATCGGCTACGGCCAATATGAGAGCCTCTTCCTTTATCTGGCGGCTATTCAGGCCCTTCGGGTATCCTTTACCATCGTAACGTTCATGATGGCTTAACATGATCTCTCTCTCGGCTGCTAAAAATTTTAACGGCTTCAGTATCTCTTCCGCCTTCTCTGGATGCCTTTTTATGATGGCCCATTCTTCGTCGGTCAGCTTCTCTTTTTTGTGGAGTACCATATCGGAAATACCGATCTTACCTATATCATGCAATATGCCGGCCCGCTCGATGACCTTCTTCCTCTCGTCGCTAAAGCCCATCTCCTCCGCGAGAGCAAAGGCGATCTTCGTCACCCGCTCTGAATGGCCGCGGGTGTACTCGTCTTTTTCTTCCTCGGCTTTGATCAGCGCCGTAATGGTGTCGATCTCCGCCTGTTTCAATTGCTCATGGCTTATCCTCAAGTCTTCGTTAAGCATCAATAGTCGCTGATAATCCCTGACTTCCTGTATCCAGAGATACGCTACGATGATCAGTATCACTACCAGGATTATCCTGTCCGATATTATTTCGCTGCCGGGAAAATAAGAGATGAGTGTAAGGCGTAATAGCGTAATGGCAAACAGTAGGACAACCATGGTTATCTTAAACCCATGGCTGGCTCCATTACGTTTATGTGGCGACTGATTCAACTTTGACAAAGTAGCCTTTCAAATATTCTGTCTGCGGTATCGACCTGACTATAGGGTGATCTTTGTCCTGGTGGCATCTCTTTAAGACCGTCAGGCGTTTTCCGGCCTCGGCGGCCGACTTCTTTATCACGTCTGAAAATATGTCATTGGACATATTGTAAGAGCATGAGAACGTGCAGAGCGTCCCGCCCTCATTTAAAGACCTCATGGCGAGAGTATTCAGCTCTTTATAGCCTTTGACCGCGGTTATCAAGGACTTCTTCTCCTTCACAAATGAAGGCGGATCCAGTACTATGATATCAAATTTTTCCCCCGAATCGCAAATGTTATTTAATATATCAAAAACGTCGCCTTCTCTGTGCTCTATCTTGTCCGAGACTCCGTTAAGTTGGGCATTTTTACGGGCCATGGCGAGCCATTCCGGTTTTATGTCCACACCCACTATTCTTTTAGCGCCGCCCAGTGCGGCGTTGATGGAAAAACCCCCGGTATAACAGAAGAGATCCAATACCGTTTTACCGCCTGAGATCTCTTTCAGGGCGGCCCTCGACCTGCGCTGATCGAGATAAAAACCTGTTTTGTGCCCATGCTCTATATCGACTATGAACTTTGCGCCGCCCTCATGTATCTCTATGTTTGTTTCACCGTCGTATAGACACCATCTCTTTATGGTCTTGAGCCCCTCTATCTTCCTGAAAGGCGAATCGCTCTTCTCGTATATGAACTTAGGGTTCACTATATCCGCCAAGACCCTGAGCAGACCCTCTTTCATCCGCTCCATGCCGAGGGTGGATATCTGGAAGACGAGAGTATCGTCATATTGATCGACGATAAGTCCGGGCAGCGAGTCCGCTTCGCTGAATATGAGGCGCTTGGCATTGGTAGTCTCCGAGAGAAACTCCCTCTTCGCTATAGCATCCTCTATCTTAGTCTGTAAAAAAGTCCCGTCTATGGGTTCATCTTTGAATGTGAGCAGTCGTATGGTGATCTCTGAGGCGGGATTATAGTAACCCCGGCCGACAAATTTTCCGCTGCCGTCAACTATAGTCACTATGTCGCCCGCCCTTATCCCGGGAGGGGTTTTAAGGGTCTGTCCTTTGAATATCCAGGGATGTCCGGGCTTGAGCTTGCCCTTTTTACCTGTCCTGAGGGTGATGGTCTTATCTTGCATAATGTGGGGAGAAGATGCTGCCAAAAAAATGGTGCCGAGGGGCAGATCTGACAAGTCTATCGAAGGCCAACCTGCCCCGAGACACGTATAAAGAATGGTGCCGAGGGGCAGAATCGGACTGCCCACGCCTGCGTTTTCAGCGCAGCGCTCTACCACTGAGCTACCTCGGCATCTTAAATAAATTTATGTGAAAAATAAGTTAACACGAAATAATGGCTTAGTCAAGGCTATTTGTACTCGGTGCCCTTCAACTTCTCGACGTAGTGCTCGGCGCTGACAGCGGCCGTAGCGCCCTCACCGGCAGCCGTGACTATCTGCCTTAACGACTTACGCCTTACGTCCCCGCAGGCAAATATCCCGCCCACAGAGGTACGCATATCATCATCGGATTCTATATAGCCCTTAGGGCATAATTTCACTATCCCCTTACAGATATCCGAATTCGGGGATAGCCCTATTAGTACGAAGACGCCATCCGCTTTTATGATCTTTTCTTCGGAAGAGGCGGCGCTTCTAACCTTTATGCCTTCGACCTTTTTATCCCCCAATATCTCCGTGACTATTGATTTCATACAAAATTCTATCTTTTTATTGGCGGCGGCCCTTTCTTGAATAATTTGAGTGGCCCTTAATTTATCGCGCCTGTGAACGACCGTGACTTTCTTCGCGAACTTAGTTAAAAAGATCGCATCTCCTAAAGCGGTATCACCGCCGCCCACCACCACTATATCCTTATTCTTGAAGAGCGGGCCATCGCAGGTAGCGCAGTAAGATACGCCTCGGCCTCTTAATTTATCTTCGCCGGGCACGCCCAGGGCATTCCAGTTTGCGCCCGTAGACATGATAATTGAGAGGGCTTTAAAGATATCGCCCTCGGCCGTTTCAATTATAAAAGGATCTTTTTCATCCTTCTTCACTATTATCTTCTTCGCATCGTGGGTGGATACTTTAAGCCCAACAGCCTCGGCCTGTTTAAGCATAAGGTCGGCCAGCTCCGGGCCCTTTGTGCCGCCCGGGAACCCGGGAAAGTTCTCTATCAGGTCGGCCATAAGCACCTGCCCGCCGCAAAGCATCTTCTCCAGGAGAAGCGTCTTCATCCTGGCGCGCGCGGAATATATCCCTGCCGTAAGCCCGGCAGGACCTCCGCCTATTATTATGATATCGTATATTTCGCTCATTGACCCCTACCTCCTGGCGGTAAATACAAGTATTACGGCGCCTGCGATAAAGAAGGTCATGTTGGGTAAAGATACCCCCGCCCATGGCGGCAGAACTCCTTTAAGAGCCAGCGCTATGCCTCCTAGAAATACCCCCCAATAGATCGCAAACAATATGAGGCTTATCCCGAAGCCTATTGATTTCTCGCTCCTGTGCGCTCTTATGCCTAAAGGTATGCCTATGAGTATCAATACGAAGGACGCTATCGACATATTGACCTTCTTATATATCTCCACAAATAGCGGCGCGGGATCTATCTTCTGTCGTATCGATTTCGTGACCTCGGCGCGCAGCTCTTTCATCGTCATCTCCCGGGCCTTCTTCTCTATCTTCTCTTTCTTCATTATCTTTGAAAGGTCTATCGTCATGTAGTAGGTCTTGAAGTTCAGTTTATAGAAATTATCCGGGTCGGTGGGCGCGGGCTCTTCGCTGGTACCGTTAAATAATTTCAGCTCGAGAAGGTTCTTCTCCGGAAAGGTGTTCAGTTCGCCCGACTCCGCGATGATAGTCCTGGTGGGCTTGCCTTCCTGGGGCTGATATATCCTGATATTTTTGAATTTATTGCCCTTTACTTCATATATGAATATTACATAATTCTCGAAGCCTCTTATAAACGTCCCCGCTTCGAGAAGCGCCGCCGGATTCCGGATCCCTATCTCTTTTACGACGCGCCTTGAGGCATAAGATGCGTTGGAGGATATCTGGTCGTTCAATATGAATGTCGAAGAGCTTATCAGCGCTCCCAGCATCAGCACGGGAAATGCTATGCGGTATAGGCTTACCCCGCTGGCCCTCATAGCTGTCAGCTCTCCGTCGCTTGAGAAACGTCCGAACGTAAGTATCACGGATGTGAGCGATGCCATGGGGAACGTGAAACTTAGAAGCCACGGTATCATAAAGAAGAGAAGCTTGAATACGGCGACTATGCTTACGCCCTTGTTTATTACGAGGTTTGCTATCTGTATAACGTTGCCTATGAGAAAAGCGAATGTGAATACCACGAGCGACATCAGGAACGAGTGCGTAAACTCCTTAAGTATGTAATCTCTTAATATGCGCATTGAGTTGAGGTTAAAAAACTATGTCCTTTACGGAATAGAATAGCTCTTTCCACATATAGAATGTGAAATATTCCCATAGCGGGGGAAATACTTTGCGGACTTCATAATCGACGTAGTCGCCATAAACGCGCACGACCACATAATTAAGGTACCCTCCTTCGGACTCGGGGATCTGTATGAACATGCCGCCTCCGCCCGACGTAACATAACGCACTCCGCCATATGTTCCTTCCCTGAACATATGTTCATGGCCGGCAAATACTATGTCCACCTTGTATGCCTCGCAAAGCTTCATGAAGCGATACGACCACTTTCCAAGTTCCGGGCGGAACCACGACTGCTGATACAGCGATAACGGCTGCTTATGCATAAGGATGAATCTGTGTTTATAACCCTGGGACTTCTTCAGCTCTTCTTCGAGCCACACGCACTGCTTTTCTTCTAAGGCGGTGATCTTATTATCCAGGACTATAAAATACGAATTGCGGTTTGTGAAAGAGAACTCCCGCTTGCCAAGATACTCCTTGAAGAGATGCTCTCCGTGCCGGTCGTCATCATGATTGCCCATAGCGGTTATAACGGGATACTTTATCTTCGAGCGCAGCCTGTTGTACATACGGTAGTCCCACTTTGACCCTTTAATAAAAGCCAGGTCGCCCAAATTCGCCGCGAAATCTATATTAAACTTCCTGAACCTGTCCTCCCTGTTCATGCGGCGGATTATCTTTAGGAAGGCGCTGTCGTCGAATATGAAACCGGCGTGATTGTCGCCAAAGGCTATGAAGGAGAAGGCGTCGCCCTTATTAGCCTTCAACTTGTCGGCGACTTGGTCGTTTGTAGGCAGAGGTACGTCTCTCTGCAGATATAAATGTATCACCGGCAGGATAGAATATACCGAGGCCGCCAGGACCAATATGAATATTATCTTTATTAAGCGTCGCATTTGAGTAATCTTATCATACTTTGCGGACAAAGTCCATTAAAGCGAAACGGCATGTATTTATCTAAAAATACACGCCGTTCCACATTGATAAAATCTTTACGATACTATTTCGTCTGCTGTATCGACTTTACTTCTTCTTTGCCGCCCTTATTGACTTTCTCGATCCTTACGGAATCGCCGATCTTCAGCTGATTGAGAGTGATGACTCTCGTCGCGGCATCAAGAACAGTAACGCCCGCGCTTACTGTGAACGAGACCGGGTTACCATCCGGGCCGACTACCTTCATATTGTTGGCATCGAGTCCCTTGGTAGGATCCGCATACTCCAGAGAAGCAACCTTACCCACAAAAGTCTTCAACTCTTTCGTGCTCTTTGCTGCAGCCTGAGCAAATACGAGCGACGTTACAAACGTTAAGGCTATTAAAACGATTAGAATTTTCTTCATCGTGTTAGCCTCCTTTCTTTGTCACGGGTAATTCTACATCAAAACTGGTTTTTTGACAAGTAAATAATAAAAAGGAAAGCGACGGACCTTTGACAGGATCCGCCGCTTTCAATCTGTTTACTGGCGAAGGTTACATCACATTGATCGACTTCGCTTCTTCTTTGCCACCTGCCGTCTTCTCGGCTTTCACTTTGATCATCGAGCCTTCTTTAAGCTGATTTAGAGTGATAGCGTTAAAGGAAGCATCGACTATCGTCGCGGCTGAGTTGACTGTATAGGAAACGGGATTACCCATGTTATCGGCAACCTTTATCGTTCCTTCTCTCACGCCCTTCGCGGGATCGGCAACTGTGACCGAAACCACCTTGCCCACGAAATCACCTACGCTCTGGACTCCTTTGGCGATCTCTTTCGCCGGGGAGGGAGCCTCTTTGCTGGCGCTCTGAGCGAATGATACCGAAGAGACTAACATAAGAGCGAGCACTACTAAGAATATTTTCTTCATTTGTTAAACACCCCCTTTCGGTACTGAATTTTATATATTATACCGCAAAAACCCTGTAATGCAACACTTAACATGTATTGCGAGGATTAGGCTCTCCTAATAGTTTACTTATTCCTGTTTAAAGCCTATTATGCGCCGAGGCTTTTCCGGAGGTGGGGCCATGAGCTGACGAATAGCCCCAAAGATCGACTGTATGTCGACATCGTGTTTTTCAATCTTTCTTTCCAGTTCGTTCAGCTTATGCGCTAGCTCTTTATGGGTCGAAAGGACCTGTCTTAATTTTACGAACGCTCGCATAATAGCGATATTGACTTGAATAGCCCTCTCACTATTAAGCACGCTCGATAACATAGCCACGCCTTGCTCTGTAAAGGCATACGGATTAGCGCGCCTGGCACCACCCCATCTTGAAGTCGCAATTTGCGACTTCAAGATTTTATACTCCTCATAATTCAACTGAAATATAAAGTCATCGGGAAATCTCTTTATGTTACGCTTAACTTGCTCATTTAACCTTTTTACGGGTACTCCATAAAGCTCTGCAAGATCCATAGAAAGCATAACCTTATGCCCTCTAATTAGATAGATCTTCCTCTCTATTATCTCCTGGGGTATTCGATCCTTCATGCTTACCTCTCTTTCTGCCTGTATAGGCGTTATATCCCCTATACTATAAGACGGAAAAAGAGGCAAAATTGTTGCAGATTATTTTAAAATAATTTTTGTCCGACGGGATGAAAGTTTTGGTTAAAAACTAAAAAGGAGGGTGGTAGAAAACATGGCGGAGAGGGAAGAGATTGTCGTCCCGCTTCAAAGTTTAAGCCATCCGGGCGGGACTCCTTAAAGGGAAACCCAATGGTTTCCCTTTAATATATCCCTTCCTTAGCAAGCTATAGACGCTCTTGGGGGAAAACAATCTTTTCCCCCAAACCCCCTTTTTGAAATCTCTCCCCAATGCGCGTAATAAAATAGACGCGCAATAGGCGGTTATTAATACTGGCGGAGAGGGAGAGATTCTACTTGTTTCGTGCTCAAAATGGCACTTTCACCACATCCCTCACCACGCTCATTGTGATTTCGTATTATCATCATATCTTTATACCTTCGTAATTTCAAGGACTTTCTGCTGACCTTCGACGGTGCTATAGGCGTAATGCTCCATTATCACTTTGATATCTTTAATACCTGATATCGCCTGGACATCCGCGATATGGGCATTTGCTTTGCCGCATTCCGTCAAGAAACGCCGTCGGAAATAATGGGGCGTTATTTCTACGCCCATTATTTCCATACTTGTTCTTTTGATATATTTATAAATCTGATCCGCGTCGCATTTTCTGCCACACCTATTGGCAAATAGCCATTCTGTCCTATTGTTGCTCATGGCACCCATTATTAATTTCTTTAGATCCTCGTCTAGATAACGCAGAGGAGCCCTTACCTTCGTTTTCGTCGTTTCGGCCCTGATGTTTATTGCCACGGGGTCAAACCCATTAAGGATAACGTCGCTTTTCTTTATTAGCGTCACTTCTTCCCTACGACGTCCGGTTCTATGCATAAAATAGATGGGGCGGTAATAGTCAGGTCGGTCCTTTTTAACAAAGGTTATGTATTTCTCTATGTCGCTTTTAGATATATTCGGGTATTCTTTCTTTATCTTGGGCGGCTTTTTGAATTCTCCGAGCTCATCTACGATCTTCTTCGCGCAGTAACCTAATTGATATAGTCGTCTTACGATCGCCTTCACTATTATCAATTCAGAGCGCCATCCATTGGTGTGCGATGGAGCTTTCACATTATCTACTTCTCCATTAACATAATAGTTTTTATAGTCTTTGAAAAATAGGGACGTCAGTTGATTCGGATTTTGGATCTGTACAAAATGCCTATTCCGGAAATCTATGAACATCCTCTCAAAGACCTTATGGTACCTACCTGCTCCTTTCTTGCCGACATTATCACTCTCAATATCCTGCCGGACCTTTTCCCATGCCTCTCGAAAATCAGCCGTAAGGCGCCTTTGCTCTTCTTCCGGTAGATTTAGGCTCTTCTGGTATTCCGCTATGTCAGAGACTTTCTTTAGATAGGCCTCCTGCTCCGAAGTCGCCTTTACCCGATATTGTTTCCTTGCACCATTAATCTGGTAATTTACTTCGTAGATCTCACCCTTTTCAATCTCCCTTACCCCGGAATACCTCTTACCCATATTACCCCTTATCTACTATGTCATTCCCGCGAAAGCGGGAATCCATAAATCTCAAGATTTCATCCAACTCTGAAACTCCACTGCCAGGCTAAACAACCTCTTGCCCTTTTTCCGAATAGGGCAGCCCGTCTTTTCTCTCCAGCTTTTCCGCTGAATTGTATTCGAGGAAACCCTCAAGATATTGGATATATCCTCGATGAATAACACATCCTGTTTTGTCATACCGGCCTTCCTTTCTAAACAGTTGTCTTGACAATTGTCAAGATTTAGTACAAAAAAATATCATATAACCCCTTTAATCCTTAGAAGCTCCAGGTAAACCTTCGAGATATTTGATCTTCCTCGAAGCCACCTGTTGAGCGTGCCATCGGGAACCCCTATTCTATTTGCGAATTCCCATTGACGGAGGTTGTGTTTCTTCATGTAATCTTCTATCTTCGTGATGATCTGCTTTTCCGTCATCTGTTTTAAGTATACCTCATGTCTAGACAATTGTCAAGTCATTTTTTTATTTATTTTTCTCTTCCCGATGCCTTTTTAAGTTTATCAATAAATTCTATGTCAAATTTGTACCCCAGTGCTTCTGCTGCATGCACATCTTCCCACGCCTTATCATAATCCTTCCCCCAACAATATATTCCTGCCCGATTGACATAAGCCTCGGTAAAACTGGGTTTAGCTTCAATGGCTTTGGTATAATCAGCCGCAGCTAAGTTATAATCACCTTTGCTATAGTAGGCATCTCCACGATGTGCATAAGCCAAGGCATAGCGAGAATTGAGCTCTATAGCTTTATTAAAATCAGAAATTGCTTGATCGTAATTTTTATTATTAGCATAAGCCATCCCCCGGTAATAATAAATATTCTCGCTATCAGGATTCAACTCGATCGCTTTATTGTAATCAGAAAAGGCTTGATCGATATTTCCGTTTAGCTGATAAGCAAGTCCACGATCACTAAATGCTAACCAATATTTTGGGTTAATTTTTATCGCATTATCAAAGTCTTTTATAGCCAGATCATAAATTTGCTTTTTGCTATAAGCTAGCCCTCTGGCATAATAGTAATCCCCAACTTTATCAGGATCAATTTCTATTGCTTTGGTACAGTCGACAATGGCTTGGTCATAATTACCTTTATCAAGATAAGAAAGCCCTCTAATATGATAGTAGTAGGCAACTTTGTCGGGATTGATTTCTATTGCTTTGGTACAATAAGTAATAGCCTGATCGGGGTCTCGTTTTTGAAAATAGTCGAGCCCTTGTACAAAATAATTTTCGGCAATATTAGGCTTTTCTTGAATTGTTTTTGAGTTTTTGGATTTCATTTGAATAAACACCTTACCTTCAATATTCTTACTAGGTACAGATCCAAAATAGCGACTGTCTAAGCTATCCATGCTGTTGTCGCCAAGCACATAATAGCTATCTTGAGGTATTTTGAATTGGTGCCCCTCTTTTGCATATTCATCCCTATTATAATAGTAAAATTCACTTCTTATTACCTGCCCATTGATAATCACAGAACCGTTTTTTATTTCTATCGTTTCACTGGGTAAACCCATTATTCTTCTTACAAGCCTTTTCTTCTCGTCCGAAGGAGTTTTTAATACAACTACATCATAGCGTTTAGGAGTATTAAAACCGTACGCTAACCTGTCTATACCTATCCTGTCTCCTTTCATAATCGTGGGCTTCATTGAATTTGTAGGCACCTTAAAAGCAATGGGCTTGTTTGAGGCTTTAAGGATTGAAAGATATCCAAAGAACATCGCAATTAATAATGAAATAGCTATCACAACCCCCAATAGTATTTTTTTCATCTCATTTCTCCTTTGGCTTTTTTATTGCCCAATAAATAAAAAAGAAACCTACTATGCATATCATCACACCGGCAGCAATGGCCTGATTTCCATAGACAGCCGGACTCTTACTTCCTTTGGGAATATATTTTGTCAGAATACCGCTTGTGCCAAGTCCTAAAAAAAGTATTCCAAAAACACCCATAAGCCATCTTGGCAAGCCCATTTAATTACTCCTTTAATGTTTCTACCCTATTTTGAGGCCATCTTCTTTTCTATGCAAACAATTTGACATAATTTTCGTAAGTAAAAGCTCTGTTCCTTTTTTTACCAGTCGTTTCCTTCAAAATACCAGCCTTAATAAACTTTGAAATTAAGGCCAAGGCATTTGGATTCTTTAGCTCAGCGACAACCTCTACATTTTTAACTTTTATTATCGGTGTCTTATATAAGAAATTAAGAAGCTTTATGCCTCTATCGGCCGACCTGCCAAGTTTGGCCACCTTTCTAATATCCTCATCTCTTAGTTGCAGTATCTTTCTGGCGGTCTCAACTGCCTTATTAGATGTTGTTGTTACACCCTCCAAGAAAAACTTCAGCCATTCTTCTATAGAGTCTTTTTCGTGCACAGCGTTTAATTTATCGTAATAAGCCTGGCGATGTTCTTTAAAAAACTCCGATAGATAAAGAAGCGGTTTTTGTAAAACCTTCTGCTGGCAAAGATAAAAAGTAACTAATAGACGCCCTATTCTTCCATTGCCATCTAAAAATGGATGGATATTTTCAAATTGAGAATGAATAAGGCCGGTTTTGATTAATATAGGTAAATGAGATTTGTCATGTAGAAAATTTTCTAACTTACCAAGTGATGGTAATACTTCATGCGCAGGCGCAGGCACATAGCTGGCTGTTTCGATAGTCGCCCCACCAACCCAATTTTGTGAAATTCTAAACTCACCGGGGGTTTTAAATTCACCTCTTACTCCGTGAAGTAATATTCTATGGATCTCTTTTATTAATCTCAGAGAGATGGGTAACGTTTCCAACCTTTTTAGACCATAATTCATAGCATTGACATAGTTAATGAGCTCATCTACGTCTTTATGAACTTCCAAATCCTTGATTTTTGCTTCGGCTTTTAAAAGATCTGAAAAGGTTGCCTGAGTTCCTTCTACCTGGCTGGACATTGTTGCTTCTTTTCTAATATACATAAGTATAAAAAAATCTACATCGGGAAGAATCTCGGCAATCCCATCTAATCGGCCTAGGGCAAGATCTGCTTTCGAAAGTAAACTCTGTAAAACAGAATCTATCTTTATTTCAAATGGAAGAGGATTTGAAACAAATGCCTTGTATTCTGCGGTATCTTTTAACTGAGTGATATATTTTCCTGATCTCATATTCATCTCCAATCGTAGATAATAAATTCCTTATCTACGATAGATAGTATAAACCGTAGATAAGATTCTGTCAACTACTAATTCGCGTATATAGCAATTTTGAACTTTTAAGCTACTATTATGCATAAACTGCCTTTGAATTCCTAACTAACCTTGGCCCAGTGGTATTCTGAGATTTTAATAGAGATTGCTTCGCCCGCCTTTGGCGGGCTCGCAATGACGTAGTAATCCTTATTACACTTAATGCGGCATAGCCAGGCCTTTGGAATCCACGTTTTATGGCCGTCAAATATGATCAAAATAGCTTTTGGAGTTTCCCTGACAAAGACGACATCTACCCACAGATATGTTCTTGGCTCCAGTACGAATTTTATTAGGCGCCGCATCCTAATCATAGGCGCGCCACCACACTTTCACCACACTCGAGGCATTTTTAGTGCGTCTGGTTCCTGCTGAAAACTGATGATGTCTGATTACTACTGAGATTGATTGTCGTCGGAGACTATAGAGGAATGGACAAAAAAGAAGCGTTCCCGATTGAATCCGGGAACGCCTTGGTAATGAATGGCGGAGAGGGAGAGATTTGAACTCTCGATACGGTATTACCCATATAGCGGTTTAGCAAACCGCCGCCCTAGGCCACTAGGCGACCTCTCCTTTATCGGATACGTTTTTTCTTAAAGAACTCTTTCAAGAGCCAGGCGCACTCTGTTTCCAAGACGCCTTCTTCTGTCTTTATTCTATGGTTAAGCTTTTTGTTGTCGACGATATTGATGACAGAACCGCATGCGCCTGTCCTGGGATCGCCGGCGCCGTAAACCAGCCTCTTGACACGCGCCAGGACGAGAGCTCCGGCGCACATCGAGCACGGCTCAATTGTAACATAGATGGTGGCGTTTATCAAACGCTCATTCGCCAGATACGACGCCGCTTGAGTGATCGCGATCATCTCGGCATGCGCCGTAGGGTCTTTTAATAACTTTATCTGGTTGTGCGCCCTGGCTATTATCTTCCCATCGTAGACGATGACGGCTCCGACCGGCACTTCATCGCTATCAAAGGCCTTTTGGGCCTCCTTCAGCGCTTCCGACATATAGTATTGGTCGAGCTTCAGCATGATTTAGTGGCGCGCCTGGCAGGGATCGAACCTGCTACACCCTGGTTCGTAGCCAGGTACTCTATCCATGTGAGTTACAGGCGCGCGCTAATTCTTATTCAATATTATTTAATCCCGCTTCCGGGCGGTACATCTTTATCTGGTCTAAGTAATACCGGGCCGCTGTCGTCAGAGGCGGCAAGAAGCATGCCGTTACTCTCTATGCCCATCACCATCCTGGGCTCCAGGTTCACCACGACGACTATCTCTCTGCCTATGAGGTCCTTGGCCGGGTAAGACTTCTTGATGCCCGCCACTATCTGCCGTTTTTCGCTTCCCAGGTCTATCTGCAACTTCAATAACTTCTCGGCGCCGGGCACCTCTTCGGCTTCGGTCACTCTGGCTATCTTTAGCTCGACTTTTTTGAAATCGTCGTATGTGATCATAGAGGGGTAATTATATCAACATTGAGCGAGGCCGTCCACTATCTTGGATCGTATCTCGTCTTTAAGCCTGTCGAAATCACCGGGCCCGAGAGACGCTGTCTCTACGGCCGGAAAGACGCGTAATGTGCAGAATATTTTTGTTGAGAACTGCCTTCCGCCCTTAGGAATGGCGTCTCTCGTCCCATTGATCATTATTGGAAGGATCGGCCGCTTCTCTTTTATCGCGAGCTTGAAAGCGCCGTTCTGGAACTCTCCGACCTCGCCGGTCTCGCTTCTCGTGCCTTCGGGGAAAAATAGCACCGACATACCAGCCCTAAGCCATTCGGCCGCTTCACGGTATATCTTTTTAATGCTCGAAAAGTCCCCGCGCTCCAGCTTTATATGCTTGGCCAGCGACATGCACCATCCGAGGACCGGTATACCGAACAGGCTCTCTTTAGCCACCCACTTAAATTGCGACCTTATCTGATACAAGACTATTATGTCGGCGAGACTTTGGTGATTGGCCACAATGACATAGGTCTTTTTCTTGTCTATGTTCTCCAGGCCGCTTATCTTCATCTTCCAGTAAGGGTTAGAGCAAAGAAGTATATCGCTCCACCAGTAGCATTGCGCATGAGCGACTTTTCTCTGCTTATCGAACGGGTATAACAATATGGTGAAGAATAACATGGCCAGATAGAGGATAAAAGTCATGAATCCGCCGAAGGCCCATATTAACATAGAAAGCAATTTTGTTAACAAAATAATACCTCCAGCGCCATCATACCCGCAAACCCTATCATCGTTCCCATGGTAGCCGTGTCTCCATGCCCGCCGTATTGCGATTCCGGTATAAGCTCTTCTATCACGACAAATATCATGGCCCCAGCAGCGAATCCCATCGCATAAGGAAGTAGTGGCTTTGAAAAACTCACTGCCAACGCGCCTATTACGGCAGCTATGGGTTCGACAAACCCCGAAAGTTGCCCATACCAAAAACTTTTAAAGCGGGAGACGCCTTTTCTGTGTAATGGCACAGAGAGAGCCATCCCTTCGGGGATATCCTGTATGCCTATCCCTATTACAAGCGCTATAGCCGCCGCCAATGTTGCCCCTGGAAGACCTTGGGCTACCGCGCCGAAACTTACGCCTATGACGAGCCCTTCGGGAATATTATGTAAAGACATTGCCAGGAACAGTAAAGTGCTCTTGTGCCACGATGTCTTGATGCCTTCGGCCTTCTCCAGGGGAAGATACAGATGCAGGTGCGGCACCATCTTATCTATGAGGCGCATGAATATCCCGCCCACTAAAAAACCGAGGGTGACCGGTATCCACGCCATATTGCCCCTGTCGCAGGAAAGTTTAACTGCCGGCAGGATGAGCGACCAGAAGCTGGCCGACAACATTACGCCCGCTGCAAAACCGAGCGAGCCATCCAATATTTTCCTATTTAAGTCTTTCGATAGAAATACTACTGCGGATCCCAAAGCGGTCAAAGACCATGTGAAGCATCCTGCTAGAAGCGCCTGAATTACGGGGTGGGCATTTCTGAAAAATTCTGTCATGCGGCTTATTATATCACCACTACATCATTCTATGCAACTGTCCTCAGTCTTTAAAGAGAAAATTGCCGAAAGACCACGGGTTTCTCTTGTCGAGATAAGCTCCGGGGTTCTCTCTGAAGAAGACCTGGTAGTTCTTAAGCGGGGTCCATTCGGACGGTTCGGAAACGAGCCTGCCCAGGTAGGGCTTGGCTATATCGAGTATATATTCATGCGGTATATCGTCCGGCTCGCATACGCCTTCGTTGGGATTCTCCAGCATCCACATTATGGCGGACACTACCCCTATAGCGACCTGCATTGTTGTGGCATTCTGGTGGGGAACAAGCTTTCTGGACTCCGCGATGGAGAGGACGCTCCCCGTCCACCATGAGCTATACTTGTGACCCATTATCAGGGCTCCAAGAATGTCTCCGCCGTCGGTTATCTCATCACTCATGATCCTGTGTACGGGTTGCAACTCATAATTCCTGCATCTCAGTTCGTGCAGGCTCGTTATCGTCTCATTGCACGGCATATACGCATAGTGTACCGTGGGCCTGTATATGGGCAGCCCCTTCTCCCATACCGTCAAATGATCGGATATGCTGAAAGCTTCGGCATGCCTTATCACCATGCCGACGATCTCCTCAGATGGCACCCAGGTCCTGACCCAGGTATTCATCCCCATCTGGGATAAGAATATCTGGTTCCTAGGGCCATAGGGCGGGACGTTCGCTATTACGGATATCTCTTTCTCGTGGGTCCCCCAACCAATCTCAGCCGGAGAGATGCCCTCCTCGCGCAGGCCCTCAATACTCCAGGTGCCCACGAACTCTCCGGGCATCTTGGGTTTATTCGTCACCTGCGTATCGTGTTCGCTCACATGTATGGTCTTCACTCCCAGCTTCATGGAGAGGCGCGCGAAATCTTTCTCCTGTATGAACTTTTCCATCCTCTTGGACTGTTTCTTGCTCACCAGTTTATCTCTGATAAGCTTTGAGGCTATGTCTATCAGGCCCTTCTTTGTGAAATGGGATATCAGGCCCGGATTAGCGCCGTGATCCAACACTGCCGTAGCGGAACTATTGCTCCACCTGGACGTCATATCCCGGATCTGCATCTGCTTGTAATAGAGGGATTTCTGGAACGGCGTCTTCTTATGTATATTTGCGTAAGGGTCCCATTCTTCGACGGAGGTATTGATGTAAAGCACCTTGTTGTCATGGCACCAGGTGAGCATGTCGAGGCACTCTATATTCCAGGCGAGGTCTATCACCATGCCGCCCAAAGAGACGTGCCTGGAGAGAAGCTGATTGATATTTATGGGGGTAACGCGCTCCTGGTAATACTTAACGCCTCTCTTGATCCAGGGCTGGAGCTCTTTACGCTTATCGATAAAATCAATTATTGTGATATTTTTGTAGGGTATGCTGATATGTTTGAGAAGTATAGGCAGCGCGCATCTGGCGACGGAACCGTACCCGATTATAAGGACCTTGTCTTTGAAGTACATAATTTTGTTTAAAGTATACCACATATTCTTGTCGTGACAAAAAAATCTTGATATATCCGGAGGATGAGGATATAATACCGTCTACAAAAGCTTTAAGGGGACGTAGTTCAGTTTGGTTAGAACGTCAGATTGTCGATCTGAAGGTCGCGGGTTCGACCCCCGTCGTCCCCGCCACTGTAAGTAAGCACACGTAGCATTTTGAGACTGAAACCCTATGTATCGTCGGGTAACTGACAATAGATAGGGTTTTTAGTCTTTACGGTACTTGTAGAAATTATGGATATTTCAGATAAAAGTGGCACATAACTGACACACTGGGGTGGCAGGGGGGGGTGGTCATATAAAGGTCCTGCCAGGTGCAAAAAGTAACCCTTTGGGATATATATGTTGCCTGCTTATATAGATTCCCGATTGGTTGGAGCTATTTCGGTATTTTGGAAAGTAGCCGTACTTGGCAAATGATTTGACCTACGTGTGCAACGGTGGTATTATCTACTCATAAGTCATAAAGGAGTGGGAATTGATATTAAAAGATGGGTTTATAACAATGCTTGGCAACCTTAAGAGGGTTGCTTTTTATTTTGAGGAGAGATGAGATGAAGAAAGGTTATGCCTTAATATTCCTGACTATCGTTTTAACGATAAATTGGCTAGGGGCTATTGATTGTCAGGGCAAGACGCAAGACGAATATATGAAGGAGGCAGAACAGCTAGTAGATGCAGGCAAATACAAAGATGTGGCAACGATATATGAAGAAATGTTTAAAGCGTATCCAGAGACAAAGGCTTTTTATGGTTATTTTGTCCCAGTATGTTTAGGGGGAGATTATATTGCTCAAGGCAGGTTCAGTGAGGCGGGCGTTCAGCTTGAAGAAGCATTGAGGCAATTCCCGAATAACAAGGCGACAATATTAGGCTTGTTTGCAGCTGCGTATGAGCAAAAAGGGATGCACGATAAATCCATACCACTGTTTGAAGAATGTATTAAATTAGACCCAAATAATGCGGGAGTCCGCTATCCATATTCATATGCACTTGAAGCAAAAGGATTGTACGTAGAAGCCGAGAAGCAGTGCCGAGTTTATCTTGATTCAAATCCAGATTATTATAAAGGATGGTGGCTACTTGGAAACGCTCTATGGTGGCAGCAAAAATATGATGCCGCTATAGATGCCTATAAAAAAGAGCTTAATTTAAACCCTAATAAAGATGAGGTATTATCCAGGATTGCAAATACGTATTTCAAAAAAGGCGATTACGGTAATGGTGTCGGATACCTTCTACGAATAAAAAGGGTATTAATCCGGCTGACACTGTTTGTGATATTCAGCGGTGCCATCTTATTAGGATTAATTTCTTTCATCAGGTATGTTTTGAAAATATTAAATGCGGGCGAACACAAGGGAGGCGAAAATGGTAACGGATGAATCCAAGGGTATTACCAATTTTTGTATCTTATTAATAATTATTTACATCTGTACGCTATTAGTTGAACTATGGCATATACCATTAGCAATTTTTAGTTCAGCCTACAAGGAATATTTTATTAAGGTATTCGGAGAGGGTACCTATGCTATGAATCGTCTATTTGAACCTCTTGGCACAATTATAATTTTCGCAATAATCCTTGGGGCGACTCAAAGTCTTAAATTAAAACCCAAAGGAAGAAAACTGTTGATATTATCATCCGCAACATACGTCGTATATCATTTTGTAGCCAATATTTCCTTCTTTTTTGTAGCGACAGATTATTGGAAGTTTATTACCAGCGTTTCAGCAAATGGACTCCCGCAGCCCACTTTTGTGTTATCTCTGTTTACCATTTACTACTTCACCCGACCTAAAGTGAAGGAGCAGTTCAAGTAATCAAGTTTTTTGAAAACATAGCGGAATTATATGAGACCATCGTTAGCTGTAATTAATTTGATTTTGTTTTCTGATTTAATATATTATAATCAGACATAGCATAACAGTAACGAAAGGAGACTAAGATGGGTTGTCCAAAGTGTGCAGGTAAATTGCAAAAAAAGACCGTAGAAGGCATTGAGGTTGATTCGTGTTTTGTGTGTGAAGGCATTTGGTTTGATGCTTGCGAATTAGAAGAAGTGATTAAAAGGGACTCAAAAGATTTTAACTTTATTGATGTGGGCAAAGAAGAGTATGATGGAAAAGAGGCAGCGTTTTTAAAAAATGAGCTTGATGCCAAAAAAAGCAAGTGCCCGAGATGCACCGATGGAACCCTATTAGTGAAGAGCGAATATAAAGGAAAGAATAAAATTAACATAGATGTTTGTCCCAAGGGACACGGCGTATGGTTAGATGGTGGAGAAATAGAAGAGATTAGAAAACGTGATTTAGTGAATGCACACGATAAGAGACAAGAGTATATGGATTTTCTTCGGTACGCTTTTTCAAAAGATGGTTTTGACGATTTTATGAGGCGTGCGTCTGGTAAAAAAGAGAAAACGTAAATCATAAGCCGTGAGATTTCGGAAAGCATAACGCTATGAAAAATAATGTCTCAAAAGACTTGACAAGTGATACATCATATGATACACTCCTTATATGACCGATGATAAGACATTCAATAACCTGCGTTGGCAAATAAAGCAATACGCTGAAACTTCTCAAGACAAAGCTGATGAGAAGATTAAGAAAGTGGTGTCGTCAAGTCTTGAATTGCATAGAGCCCATAATAACCTAACACAGGAAGAACTTGCGAGAAGGCTTAATGTTACCCGATTACAGATTGCCCGATGGGAAAGCGGTAACCATAAGCCGAGCAAGTTGGTTATGGAACTGCTAAAAAAAGAAAAGATTATACCCGAAGGAGCTCTGTAATTTTTTTTGTTCACTAATGTATCAAATGATATATCACTTTATTACCGCACGGAGATATAAAAATGAGTAGGAAACAAAAAGCCCCGCCATTTGTAATGATTAGAAGGGACTTATTGAGCGACCCTTCCTGGCGTACGCTATCAAGCTCAGCCAAAGTGCTCTATGTTTATCTGAGAGCTAAGTTCAATTATAAAACTTATAGCGAGGTTACCCTGGCTTATTCTGAGGTCCAGGATATGCTGAGCTCAAAGACAATAAGCAGAGCCTTTAAAGAGCTTGAGAGCGGTACCTGGATTAACAAGACTAAACAAGGTGGTTTATATGGAGGTGTATGTGCTTATAGGTTTGTCGGACCATATAAGGACTTCTATCACAAGGGTCATAATATATGAGCATAGATACTGGCATAATATATATGTCTGTAGAAAGTAAAGAACGGTTTTGATTATGGCTGAGCACGAAGATGTGGAGAAAGTACAGAATAGTGACTGATAAATTAAGGTAGTTCTTTACAAAGTAAAGCGGAGATATGGAGAAAGGATAGTTGCCTTATGTTATTAAAGGGTCAGAAAGAATACCGAGTGTTTTTAGATGGCAAGCCTCTTACCAGAAAACAAGCTGTGCTCGCTCAGTGCTACGTATGTAACGGCGAAGAAGAAGGTGGCGAAGATTGCCTGGGAGAGAGTTGCCCTTTATACCAATACTTCCCCTACCGTGGTAAGAAGAAGCCCGTTGTAGGTATTGAAGATGGCAGTTTTAAGAGCGATAAAATAATAGAATCGGAGGGTTGAGATGGCGTTTATAACAGCAAAAACAGTATCTAAACAGTACGGCATACCGTTGCCCACGGTATATTACTACATTCGTAACGGCACTCTTCCCTCTTTAAGGATAGGCGGGAGATGGAAGTTTGACCAGCAGAAGGTTGAGAAGGTGCTGAAACTTGGAGAGAACGACTGTGCGAGGACTTGGCAAGGTATATAAAAGGGACAAAAGCCCTTTCTTGTGGGTTAAGTACTACGATGCTGCTGGCAAGCGTTGCCGGGAAAGCACGGGTACTGCCGATAAGTACATAGCCACACAGTTTCTTAAACAGCGTATAGCTGAATCTGATGGATTGAGGGTGGGAATCAAGCCAGTTAAAACTATTACTTATCAGGAGTTCGGCAAAGACTTTCTTGACCACTATAAGGCAAGGTACCCATATCAGACGTTCAAGTCCCATCGTAGTATTGTGAACGAGTTTCAGCGGTTCATAAACTTAATAGGAGTATCCGCCCTATCAGAAATCACTCCCACTATAATAGACAAGTATATAACTTACCGTCGGGAGATTAAGAAAAACAGGGCTAATACTTGCAATAACCATCTTAAGAACTTATACACTCAGTTTGGTCACGCTATTCATAAGGGACTCATAGATAAGAACCCTGCCAAGGGCTGTGCGAAAGTGGAGATAAACGATGCCAGGGCTAAGGGTGCCCTGTCTAAGGACGAGATGAGACGGTTCCTGGAGACTGCTAAACGAGATTATCCATTCTATTACCCTATGTTCTACACATTTCTATATACGGGGCTACGCTATACAGAGCTCATAAGCCTTAAGTGGGCTGATATAGACTTTAAGAATGGGGTTTTGTGGATAATGAAGCCTAAGGGGAAGAAGAAGCCTGATTATATATCTATTCACGATGGGCTCGTTGCCCTATTAGGTGCTTTACCAAGACAAAGGGAGTACATCTTTGCCAATGAACGGGGCGAGCCATTCGTTGAAAGGTCCCGCAAGATGATACGACGATTGAAGGACATACTTAAAAAGGCGGGGATAAAGAGCATTAGCACTATACACGAGCTTAGGCACACCTATTGCAGCCAGCTATTTAGCCTGGGGTTCAATCCACGAGAGGTGCAACGACAGATGAGGCATAGTGACCTGGGTATTACCGAGGGCTATGCTCATATATTCAAGCCAGAGTATAACGCCAAGATTAAATTACTGGAGACTTTAGACAAAACTGGTACATAACTGACACACTACCCGTTGGATGATTTTAGGTTGACACAGCATTTCCGACGGGTATAATAGAAGCAAGCGAGGTAACGGGATAACCCCCCGTCGTCCCCGCCATATCGTCATTGCGAGCCCGCCGTAAGCGGGCGAAGCAATCTCAAAACTCTATTTATCGTCGATAAATCGGCGCTGAGTAGAGTTTTTTGTTTTCATGGTAATCTTGGAAATCTTGGTAATTTAGACACATCCTGTCACGTTTTGTCACGTGAAATAGAAGTTGAAAAAATAGGGACTGACCCCAGCGTCGCTACATCACGAAAGGGGTCTGTCCCATTTTTTCAATATATGGGTGACATATGAAAGGCTACCAATTCCTTGAAAACGACTTTTTTGAGCTCTGCAAGACCCGCAACGTCCGTCCAATGCCAATGCTTCTATATATTTATCTTCGGGGCATTTATTGTAGATTTCAAAAACCCATCTTCTTTTGGACTGATAAGACTACCCGCGAACATTTAGGCATTACCCAGAACACGCTCTCATCGGCCCGTTTAGATCTTCAGGAAAGAGGGCTCTTAAAGTTTAAAAGCGGAATAGGCAGAACCCCTTCCGAATATACCATGCTTGGATCAATTTTATTACCGGGCTTGAGTGTATCAAAAATTGCTACTCAGAGTCTTAGGTTCCAAGCGCGCAAGAGTATCAACAATTGCGATACCTATAATACGATTAAAGAAAGATTAAAGAATAAAGTAGGGTTTGAAATATTTAAAGGTATCTCTGAAGAAGACAGGACTTTTTTAAAGGACAGAGGGCTCTCTGATTAGCATACGGAAAATGAAAAGTTTGCTTTTTGACAGAGGATGCCATACAATATGATTGGGTCTAGAGGATGCTCTCTAGAGGTTAAAAGAACAAGATGGTCGGGCCGCCATCTTTCGGGATCGAATCCGAAAGGGCGGTTTTTTTCTTTTGGAGAACCTATCATGAGAAGACTTCTTTTATTCGTATTACCAATCCTAATAATCGTTACAATAGCCTTTATTGGTTTCGGAATATTTCAAGTAAGATCCGAAGAAGCTAAGCTTTTGGATGATTTGATGAGAAAAGCTAGGGCCGTGGCCGAGAGCATGGAATTGTCCGTGAAACATGTACTCGAGAACAACAATACCCGCGATGCCAGCCGATTGGTGGAAAAATTTCAAAAAAGAGAAAGATCTCAAGGATGCGTTATTTATGATAAAGACGGCAATGTCATGGTCATTACAGACAGATTCTCTGAATGGAAAGATAGAGAGAAGCCTTATATAAAAGACGCTATCGCAAATAAGAGCGCTCGAGGAGCGATCGAACAATTTAAGGATTATAGTGTCTATAGTTATGTCTTGCCCATAACGGATGATGAAGGAAGCGCTATAGGAGCGGAAGAAGTTTTATATGATACGTCGTATGTTTTTACACAATTGGGCGAATTATGGAAGCGGCTAAGTACGGTTTTAATGATATTAGTTGTATTTATTGTATTGATCTCGCTACTTGTACAAAGACAAATATTTACCACGCCGGTAGAACAGCTTACCGAATGGTTCAGGCGATTCCAAAAAGGTGAAATAGATACCAAGCATCCGATTAAAGAAAAAGGTGGACTTGGTAAATTGGCAAGCGAAGTGGAGCAGGCCGCGCTTAGTATAAGAGTGGCCAGGAGGGCAGCAAGCGAAGAGGCTACTGTGAGAATGCAAAAAGAAGATTTGTGGACTGACTCGAAGTTAAAAGATGTCGTGAAATCAAGATTGGGCGAAAACGCTCTATTTGTCGTATCAAATAGGGAGCCGTATCTGCATATTATGAATGAAATCACCCTTGCTGCCGAATGCGTTCGTCCGGCCAGCGGTGTTGTAACCGCGCTTGATCCTATAATGCGCGCTTGTGGCGGAACGTGGATCGCTCATGGCAGCGCCAACGCTGATAAAAAATTTGTTAATTCTAAGAACAAGCTTGGCGTTCCACCTGGGGATAATCGTTATATATTGAAAAGAGTATGGTTAACAAAGGAAGAGGAGGACGGTTATTACTATGGCTTTTCTAATGAAGGGCTGTGGCCGCTTTGCCATATAACTTATACTAGACCGGTATTCAGGGAGTCGGATTGGCAGACGTACAAAAAAGTTAATCAGAAATTTGCTGATAACATATTGGAAGAACTTCCAAACAAGAATCCCTTTATCTTTATCCAGGATTATCATTTTACGCTTCTACCTAAGATGATAAAGGCAAAAAGACCCGATGCTACCATTGCGTTATTCTGGCATATACCCTGGCCAAATCCCGAGGTATTCTCGATATGTCCATATCAGGCAGAGATCCTGGATGGAATGCTTAGTTGCGATTTAATAGGCTTTCATGTTCAATATCATTGTAATAATTTTATCGATACGGCAAATAGACTATTAGAGTGCCGTGTTGACACAGAAAAATTTAGCATAATACGCTCAGGCAAAGAGACATTAGTGCGGTCATTTCCGATCAGCGTGGATATTGGGATAAACTCAGGCGTCGCTATGGATGAGAAAGAGGAGATATCAAAAATCCGAAAGGAGTATGAGCTTGATGGCAAGATTGTCGCCCTTGGAGTCGATAGAATAGATTATACAAAAGGTCTGGCAGAGCGCATGAACGCAGTGGATCGCTTTCTTGAAAAATATCCGGCTTACAAAGGTAAGTTTGTCTTTATACAGTTGGGCGCTCCCAGCCGAATACATATAAAAAGGTACCACGATCTTATAGGGGAACTTGATGAGTTGGCGGAAAAGATCAACTGGAAGCATAAGAACGACGAATGGAAGCCTATCATATATCTTAAGCGGCACTTTTCTCCCGAGGAGATAAAGCCATTTTACAGGATTGCCGATATCTGCATCGTGAGCTCGCTTCACGATGGAATGAACCTTGTCGCGAAAGAGTATATTGCCGCGAAAAACGATTTGAATGGCAGCCTAATATTAAGCCGATTTACTGGCGCGGCACGGGAGCTTACCGACGCAATTCAGGTTAATCCGTATTCGATAGAGGAGTTCGCCGATAGTATTAAATTGGCCGCGGGCATGCCCTTGCCGGAGAAGAAAAGACGTATGGAGAATATGAGAAAGATAATCACAGACAGTAATATTTACAAATGGGCAGGCAGCATAATTTCAGACTTAACCACAATAAAAAAGGCATGAAATATCTATTTTCAGATTGGGAAAGAATCGAGAAAAGCTTAAAAGGTAAATTTATATATCTATTTCTCGATTACGACGGAACGTTGGCGCCGATCGCTTTGACTCCGGGGATGGCCGTTATGCCGGAAAAAACAAAAGACATGCTGCGCCAACTATCAAAAATGTCGAATTATAAAATAGCAATTATAAGCGGCCGGGCATTAAAAGACATTTCAAAGCGCGTAGGTTTAAAAAATATCGTTTACGCAGGCAATCATGGATTTGAAATAAAGGGACCGAAGGTCAGCTTTAAAAGCCCCGTACCGTTTCTATATAAAAAGACACTTAAAGAAATAAAGGTCAAGTTAGAAAAGAGCTTATCTTCGATTGATGGCGTACTTATAGAAAACAAGGGATTTTCTTTAAGCGTGCATTATAGGCTGGCGGATAAGGAAAACATACCGGCAATAAAAGCGAGGTTTTACACTGTCATTTTCCCATATGAGTTTACGAATAACGTTCAAGTTAAGCCAGGGAAAATGGTGTTGGAGGTTAAGCCGCCGACGTCTTGGGATAAGGGAAAGGTCGTGCTATGGCTTTTGGCGCGATGTAAGCTTGGGATCCGTACTAAAAAGAGAGAAGTGCTGCCTATATATATAGGAGATGACAAAACAGACGAAGACGCGTTCGGGTCTCTGAAAAGTAATAGTATCACAATATTTGTGGGCAGGCCGAAGAAGACAAAAGCGCGGTTTTACTTAAAAGATACGGAAGAAGTTGCGATATTTTTGACCAAAGTATTGAAAATCTTGGATAAGGGCGCAGCATGATAGAAAACGAAATTAAGAAAGCCATGGAACCTTTCCATTTTTATACACGGCTTCATCTTTCAGAGTTAACAGGATTAAAGGCTTCAAATCTGCCAGAATTATTAGGCCTTATAAAAGACGCGCCTGATTCCGCCATTTATCATCATACGCACAGATTTCTTTTACAGCATCAGTATCTTTCGCCCGAACCCCCTAATGACTTCGCATATTGGGTTACGTCAGCGCTAGGTGATGACCGCCTTGGAGAGAAATTGGCAAGTATCGATACAATGAAATATTTGACCATTCGCGATTTACGAGAAAAAATTATCGTGACGATCGAGTCTTATCTTAAAGCATATCCAAGCTCCGCGAAACGATTTGCTTCTGAAAATGAGGTTTTTTACCTAATAAAATGTGTCAGTTTTATTATGCCGACAGCATATATTGCTAATGATTTGAGGGAATTTGTGGAAATATTGAACAAAATAACGATCGATTCCATTTATTTCCATATGTTTGAAGCAAGGCTGAGGCTTGAAAGAAAGTCTAACGATTTTTCTCTCTGGATAGAAAGCTCTATTGGTGATAAAGATTTAGCGGATAAAATATTAAAGCTTGATCCATATACATTTACGTTAGAAGACCTACGCAAGACACTTATACAGATGGTCACTAAAAAGATAGGCAAAAATTATGGCCAGGCTTGAAGAATATAAACCTATTGTAGGACAAGGGGTGCTTGATGATTTAAGAGCCCTTGCCGAAAGACTTAAAGGTAAAACTATACAGCATATTAATTCTACTGCCGTAGGTGGCGGAGTTGCTGAGATATTAACCCGGATGGTACCCTTATTTCAAGAGCTTAATGTCAATACCCGGTGGGATGTGATAAAAGGGGGAGATAAATTCTTTGAGGTAACCAAAAAATTTCATAATGCTTTACATGGCAGGGCGGAAGAAATAAATGAAGCTGATTTCGCCGCTTTTATGGAAACAAGTATTGAGAATATGAATGAAATGCAATACTTTGGCGATATTGTTTATATACACGATCCTCAGCCTATAGCGCTTATTCAAAAGAAAACGGATAATAAATGGATCTGGAGATGCCATGTAGATGTATCTAATCCGGATCGCACTGTCTGGGAATTTTTATACAGCTTCATTGCCCGTTATGACGCTGCCGTTTTTTCGTCGCCTGAATTTTCGCCAAAGATACCGATTAGACAATTTTTAATTTCTCCATCTATCGATCCGTTGAGTGACAAAAATAAAGAACTTTCCGAAGATGTAATAAATATGGTTTTAGAAAAGTATCATATCAAAAAAGACAAGCCGATAATCACACAAATATCCCGCTTTGATCGTTTAAAGGATCCCGTTGGTGTGATAGAAGCATATCAAGAAGTCAAAAAATACATAGACTGCCAGCTTATTTTGGCAGGCGGGGGCGCGACAGATGATCCGGAAGGCATAAAAGTTTATGAGGAGACGAAAGAAAAAGCTGGGAATGACAAAGATGTGCATATTTTGTTGATGCCCCAGAACGATACAGAGATCAACGCATTACAGAGAGCTTCAACGGTTATTATTCAAAAATCATTAAAGGAGGGGTTTGGCCTGACTGTCGCTGAAGCGCTATGGAAAGGTAAGCCCGTTGTGGCATCCGCTGTAGGCGGGATTCCCTTACAAATAAAGCATAAATATTCTGGCTTGTTATGTCATTCTGTTGAAGGAGCGACTTTTGCTTTAAAACAGCTTCTTAACAGCTCCGCTTACGCGAAAAAATTAGGCGAAAATGGCAGGGAACATATAAAAAATAATTTCTTAATTACGCGGCATCTCAAAGACTACATGTTGTTGTTCCTTTCTTTATATCATAAGGAAGACGTTATTTATTTATAAAACCGTTATAGGAGAAAATTCGCCTTGATTTTTTCAGGGAATACACTATACTGATATGTGGGTCTAGAGGATAAGCTCTAGAGGATAAGTTTATAAGATAGTCGGGCCGCTATCTTTGGGTTTTTACTCAAAGATAGCGGTTTTTTATTTTTAGGAGATATTGGTTTGATCATTTTACAGCAATTCGGTGTTCTATTGCTCGCAATTTTATTCGCTGCTTTATTTACTTATCATAATAGTAGAAAAACAAAAAATGGGAGGAATAGTTAAATGACGGAGCACCTATTTAAGAATTGGCCAATTTATATCTTAATGACAGGCTTTATCTGGTTTGTTGCAAGTGTCACTATTCATGCTAATAGAGAAGAAAAGAAAAGGCGGGAACAGGAAAATAGCAAAAAAGTTTGAAGCTAATTTAGCAAAGGGTCTAGAGTATAAGCTCTAGAGGATAAGTTAGATAGTCGGGCCGCTATCTTTGGGTATGAACCCAGGGATAGCGGTTTTTATTTTATGACATTATATTAAATACGAGGGGGTCAAGATGAAAATGGTCATGTTAACATATAATGAAGCTGTTGAAGTTGAAATTATGGAAGTTATGAGCGCCTGTGGCGTACAAAATTATTCAAAAATAGGCCGCACATATGGAAAAGGAGCGACATCTGGTACTCATTTAGGGAATGACGTTTGGCCGGGATTAAATAATATTTTGTATGTGGCTTGTGACAATGCGAAGGCAGATCAGATTGTAGTTGGTGTAAACAATTTGCGTAAAACCATTGGTAAAGAAGGCGTCAAGGCCTTTGTCATGCCACTGGAACAAGTTGCGCAATCCTAATAAGTCCATTTGTTAGGATTTTTCTAAACATAAGGAGGAAAAATGAACTCGTTCATTAAGATTTGGAAAGAAGATAAGGGCAGCAGGTCGCTTTTTGTCATGTTTGCAATTATGATTTCGCTTGGAATTGCATGCGTTGTTTTTGCCATGCTTTATCCTGTTAAATAGAAAAAGGAGGGCTGATTAATGTTTGAATTTTTTGAAAAGAATTGGCGATTCCTGCTTTTTGCGTCAACCCTATATTTTATCGTTTTTTACTCTATTAAAAAGGAAAACGAGAATAAAGAGAAAAAAGCTCAAGAGTGGAAGGATGCTCAAAAGAAGTCCGAAGAAAACCAAAAGGATAAAAAGTAGTAGGATTTAATGGAAATGGGAAATAAATAGAGGGTCGGAGAGCGTAGATATTATGGCCATAAAGAATATAATGGTGTGTGTCGCAGCGGGAGGCATATCACTGATAACGGCGAAGTACGCTATATCACTCGCAAAGATCTTTCAGGCTAAGCTTTCGGCGGCGTATGTTGTTAATGAAAGATTGCTGCACGAGCTGCTGAAATCGAGAGTACTCGTGGATGTCGAGGCGCGTTCCTACGAGAAAGACCTTGAGGATCAAGGCCGTAATTTCCTGGAGAGAATTAAATCCATGTCTTATAAGAAGGATGTGGCTTGCGATACCGCTATGCTAAAGGGCCTTGTTCACGAGGAGATTATAAAGCAGGCAAACGCTCTGAACCCTGACATGCTCGTAATGGGTGAGCTTAAAGAGGTGCTATCGCTCAGAGAAACTTTCTATGACGAGGGAGAGAGAATATTCCGCGAAGCACCGTGCCCGGTCGTGGTAGTAAAGAACGCATCTTTAGTTGAAAAATTATACGATGAGTTGTAGCATAAGATATCAGGAGAGGGTAGGGCTACCATTGGGGAAATAAATAGGGGGAGGTGAGCGATATGGGATTCTGGGAAAATATGAATGAAAAAATAAAGAAGATGACGGTTATGGACATAGGATTAGTCAAATGGTCGGTTTTCTTTTTCACGATTATTATTGTTAAGTTTTTCCCACAGTTACTAAAGATCAACTATACCGTTCTGATAGTGCTTATGCTGGTCTGCGGCGCAAGGCCGCTCTACAAATTTTGGATTAAGAAATAAAATATACTTGACATATGCCAAAGCATGTGCTATTATTTAAAAGATGACGGATCAGGAGATCGTTGGAAAGATCGAAACATTCATGGCAAAGAATAATCTCCGGCAGTACGAGCTAGCGAAGCAGATAGGCGTTCCAGAGTCAACTCTGAACAGATGGTTAAAGAGAAAGACCAAGATTTCGAACGCCTATAGAGCTCTATTAAAAGGAAAAGGGATTATATGATTTTTTTTAATTGTAAAATTAGCATGTGCCAAAGCATAAGTGAATTTTTTTGTTCTAAATATTAGCATGTGCCAAAGCACATAGCATAACAATGGAGGTGGTAAATGACGCTTGTAACGGCAAAAGAGGTATCGGAAAAGTATAGTATCCCCCTAGGGACGGTCTATTACTATATCTCAAGGAATGAGATCCCCCACTATCAGATACGGGGCAGAAAAAAATTTAACCCTGTTGAAATTGAAAACTGGATTAACCAGGGAAGGTCGAATGTCAGTTCTAAAGTTTGGTAAAATATATTCAAGGGGCGATAGTCCCTTACTCTGGATCTGGTACTATGATGCCAATGGAAAAAGGCACAGAGAGAGCACCGGGACAAACAATAAGAAGCTGGCAGAAGAGATATTGCATAGCAGGATTATCGAATTTCAAAGCTTGCAAAACGGCAATAAGACCGTTAGCGATATGCCATATGCGCATTTCTCTGCGGAGTTTCTAAATCACTATAAAGCTCGTTATCCCTACGAGACGTTTAAGTCTCATAGGAGTGCTGTCAATGAATTTACCAAATTCTTAAGCTTTGCCGGCATAAGCCGATTATCAGAGATTACAACCGCTATCATCGATAAATATATTACATGTTTGAGGGAATCTAAGGGAAATCGGGCTAATACCTGCAATAATCACCTGAAGAATGTTAAGACACAGTTCAATTTTGCGATCAGCCATAATTTAATGAAGGAAAATCCGGCTAAAAGCTGCAGGAAGGTTGAAGTAAACGACGCAAAGAAAAAGAGCGCCCTCTCCCCCTCTGAATATCGGAGCTTTATGGCGATCGCGAAAAAGAAGTACCCGCATTACTATCCGATCTACTACACTTTTATCCATACCGGCCTTAGATTTACCGAGCTTATCCAATTAAAGTGGCAGGATATTGACTTTGAGAATAAAGTGCTATGGATCATGAAGCCAAAATGTAAGAAGAAGCCGGACTTTGTCAGTATGCACGATAGCCTCATAAAGATCCTGGAGGATCTAAAGAAAAAGAGTAAGTGCGAGTATGCCTTTACCGATGAAAATGGTGAGCCGTTCGGATTCAGGACCAGGAAGATCATAAGACGGCTTAAAAGCGTCTTAAAAACGGCCAATATTGCCAGTATAAGCACCGTTCACGAGCTCAGGCATACTCATTGCAGCTATCTATTCAATATCGGGCTTAATACGAAAGAAGTCATGGAGCAGATGAGGCATACAGAGATGCGGACTACGGAAGGATATGCACATATTTTCAGGCCGGAAGCTAATAGGAAGATAAAGAAATTAGAAAGGCTGGACAGATGAAATTGTCACGAATTTGTCACGTTCATTAAAAAGGAGATAAATATTGACAAAGTTATCGACGGAAAGTAGAATAGTTTTGGGGAAAGGGGTCACACCCCCGTCGTCCCCGCCATGAACCACTCGGGTTCATGGCACAGCCATTAACAAAAAATCTCCCAGGAGCTATAGCTATGGGATTTTTTTGTTTCAAAGGGGAAAACGTTGTTTTCCCCTTATGACGCTCGCTGTATCCCCTTTCCTTAAAGGTATCCCTTCGGGATGCGACTAGCTTGTCGACTCAATATCTTATTTTCCACGCTTTATTGTGATATACTATTACCTGTTAACATCGCGGTCTTTTAAGGAGGCGGATTTTATGAATCAGACAAAGATATATGGGCGCCTGGCAAAGAGCCTCGCACAGCTTACGTCGCTAGCCAGGATGTATAATTTTGAGCATCCCATGGTTAAGGAGAAGAGTAACGGCGTCTATAAAGAGATCCGAGATGTTTTAGAAGAGACCAAGCAGTCGATCGTGCTGGCAAAATCGGCCGATATGCTGCTCATAAACGGAGAGAAGATAGAGCCTGCTAGCAGGCCGATGGTGAAGTTTATCGAGGACTTTGTAAACCTGGACATAGGCTCGGTGGAGTTTGAGTTTGGCATAAGCGCGGAGGAGGTGGCTATTTTCATGCATCTGATGTGTAAAACGGAGCATATAACCGGCGCCGAAAAAATAAAGGAATTTTTATCGGGAAAGAACGTTAAGCATTTGACCGCGCGAGCCGCGACTTTTAAGCTCGTCCAAGAGAACGAAGACATAATTAAGAAGGGGGAGTTTATCAAGGTTGAAGAGCTGCCCCCGGAAATGTTGGAAAGATTTTCAAAAGACTTTAAGGACGGCAAGGTGTCCGAAAAACTTAAAACTGCCGATAAAAATTATAAAAGCGCGGCTCATAATTCAACCATTCTCGCGGAGCTCACGTTTAACTTGTTAAAAGAAAAAGACACCCCGGAAGACATGGAAAAGATCCTGTGGGTTTTAGCTGATTATCTGATAGATGAAATAGGCACATTTAAAGAAGAGGAGATGAACCGGGAGGTCCTGGAAGAGATCAAGAAAAAGCTGTTTTTAATGTGGGGTGAGAAGCCGGGAAAAGAGAAGATGGTGCAAGACGCGGAAAAAACCTATGTGGTTATAAATAGCGCCCTGCAGCTCAAGGGCCTTATATCCCTTTACAAACGGCATAAAAAAGCGCTTGCGGCCACCAGCGGCAAAATAAAAAAGATACTTAAAAATATACCGGCTGATAGCCAATTATACAAGAAGACGATGTCTGATCTGGCCGAAACAGGCTACGTTCAGGAATAATTTGAAATATATGCCATGCAACCAAAAACCCGGAGCTGACTCTTGAACGTTGATATACATAGAAGCATCAAAGAGCTGGACGAGAGCCAATGGGATGCCATCGTAGGCAAAGACCGCATATTCTGCACGCATAAATACATTGAATCTTTAGAGAGGTCGGGGATGAACAAAGACAGGTGCTACTACGTGGTCGTCCGTGACGGCGACAAGATCGCGGCGCATGCGTGCGCCTACTTCATCAGTGCGGAGCTGGACGTATTCGCCCAGGGAGCCATAAAAAAGATCGCCCATCTGGCCAGAAGCAAATGGAAGGATTTTTTCGTCATGCGATCCCTTGAATGCGGGCCGCCGATCGCGTTGGGAAATACTCTGTCGTTTAATGACGGCTCGGACCGCTCAAAGGCTCTGCACATGCTCTGTAGCGGAATAGAGGGGTTGGCAAAAGAGCTCGGCATAAAATTTATCCTGTTCCGCGACTTTTATGACCACGAGGCGGAGCTTGGCGGCCATTTACAGGGCCGCGGATATGAGAAGATACACAATCTGCCGAAGGCCGAACTTAAAATAAAGTGGAAGAGCTTCGATGAATACCTGAACTCTATGCGCAGCAGTTACAGGAGCCAGATCGTCAAGAGCATGGACAAGTGCGCAAAGGCGAACATATCCATACAGCCGCTGAAAGACCTTTCTGCCAATTCATGCGAGCTGAAAAGGCTGTACGACAATGTTTCAAACCAGGCCAAGGAGATCAAGCGGGAGCAGGTGGACGAGACTTTTTTCCAGGATCTCCATGGGCGTTTTGGAGAAAAAGCCGTTGTCCTTGCGGCAAAGAAGGACGATAAGCTGATCGGTTTCATGCTGGCTCTTTTTAACGGTAAAGAGCTTATCTCGGCACTTGTCGGATTGGACTACGACTATAACCGGGAATACCATATATATTTCAACCTCTTCTATAAGACTATAGAGTTGGCGATCCAGACGGGAATGGAGAGGATCGATATGGGCATCACGACCCTTGACCCTAAAAGGGATATGGGCTCTGAAATAGCCGCATTAAATATGTATATGAAGCACTCTAACCCGCTTCTCAACAAGGTCATCCCTTTCGTTTTCGACATGATCACCCCGCCGGATATCACAGAACCAAGGAATGTTTTTAAAGCGGCTGCGGCATGGCCTTTGTAAGGTAATAGCAGAAAAAGCAGTGGTTCGTTGTCCTGCCCGGAAACTTTACGCCATTCTTCTCAAGGCGTCTTCTTATAGGATGAAACCCTGTGCTGAATACCGATGAAATGAACCGGTTCTTCCGAGCATTGCGTATAAGCTGTCTCGGAGAATCCCGTTTTATCGAGCCGATGGTCAAGATGTCGGTGACGGTGGCATAGCCGCAGCAAGGCTTTACCGTGCCGTCGGGAAGCACAAAAAATACATTTCCCGGCCCCTTGCAAAGATCATCCTTAAACCATCTTCCATCCCAAGCCTTTTTCAGCCCGGACGCTTTACCTATAGGCGATAGCTCTATATAGAATATTTTTATAAGCAGGTCTTCACTTTTTATGGCGGCGGGCTTTCCGCCTGCCATTATCAGACGTCCGCGTAAAATACCCGCGAGCTTCGCCAGGATCTTGCGGGTTTGGCCTTCCTTCGCTCCTTTGACCGCCGCTATCGAAACGATGTCGTGGCGGCTCCAGACAGCTGCCGCGGACTTAATGAAAGAGGCGCACTTTTTCAAGTCCTGACGATGAAACGCATCGATGCTGAGGCAGAGATCGCCGTCGTAGCCGTCGCGAAAAAGACGGTTGAGGGCGGCGCCGAGCTCCTTACCCGTACCAAACCAGCTGCCATTGGTCATGATGCGGCCAAAGAGCATGCCAAGGCGCACCGCCTCTTTTGAGACCGCGCACATAAAATCGAGCGCCAGGAACGGTTCACCGCCGGTAAAACCGACGCGTTTAATTCCGATACGGGCGCATGCCTTCAAGAATTTAATAGCGTCTCTTTTGTTTAGGATCTCGGGGCTCTGCTCGATATCGCAATGCGCGCAGCGAAGATTGCAGTTTGTCGTAGGGGAAAACAGGATCTCTGTGGGTCGGAAGCCTTGCTTTTTCATAAGACCATTATACATAAAGAAGGCGGGAAGCGGAAGTGAAAGATGTGGCTTTGCGCGTCTTTTAGTGCTATAATGTCGACATGCCTCACACTTCACAACAGAACAGCTCGTTTTACAGCCTGGGAATAGCGCCTAAGATCTTAGAGGCCCTCGACAGACATAAGTTCACCATCCCCACGCCTATTCAGCACAAGGCCATCCCCATATGTATAGAAGGAAGCGATATCATAGGAGTGGCCCAGACCGGCACGGGAAAGACGCTCGCTTTCGCCATACCCATCATACAGCGACTCGCCCAGAGAAAGGGAAAGGCCCTAATCCTGGTGCCCACAAGAGAACTAGCCATACAGGTAGATGAAACATTCCAGAAGTTGACGCCGATATTTGGCATGAAGACTGCCGTGCTCATAGGCGGAGCGTCCATGCATAATCAGCTGCAAGCCTTGAGGGGCAACCCACGGGTTCTCGTAGCTACGCCGGGACGGCTTGTTGACCACATGGAGCAGAGGACGGTCATGTTGGCCGATACAAATATACTAGTTCTGGATGAAGCGGACAGGATGCTCGATATGGGCTTCCTACCACAAATAGAGAAGATCTTGAGATCGATCCCAAAGGACCGGCAGACGATGCTCTTCTCGGCCACGATACCGGGCGATGTCGTAAGAATAGCTACCTCTC